>ERZ747221.1689-NODE-1689-length-21409-cov-3.639790_pt1 | contig 21409 bp, 16 predicted proteins | sample MGYA00374949_ERZ747221 | MGnify/ENA primary metagenome ERZ747221 (study PRJEB28779, sample SAMN05720172) | bioreactor metagenome | isolation source: Anaerobic biogas reactor | place: USA:Washington, USA | collected 2015-08-08 ... | reverse complement strand
CTGTTCGCATTTTACACCATCATGTGAAGCGTGCAAGTTGCTAACCTTATGGCTCCCTGAAGTCGCCGTCTATCCGGCGCGCCTACGCCACTTCGGCCGGCTCCATCCCAGTCAACCATAGCTGCTTGTACGAAACTTCGGTGAACTGCTCGTACTGCCGCCACTCAAACGATGCGGTACCGTGCCTGCGCGCGACGCAGTCGAACCACCCGAACTGATGATCGTGCTTGCGAATGCGCAGATTCGGCCGGTCGAGGTCATCGCGGCGCAACCCGCTGTCATCGACAACGAGTTCGAGGTGCGTCAACTCGTGGTCGATCGCTGCGTCTTGCTCTTCCGCGGACAGTTCATCCCAGCGGTCGCCATCGAGGACGATCTCGGCGTCTCGACACGCATCATGCCGATCGACGAGGCGCGGGCCGAGGCGGCCAAGGCCGCGGCAGCGCTGGAAGCAGCCCCCGACATTGCCGCGCTTCAGGCGCGGCTGGATGCGGTCGCGGGCGAAGTCGCGCAGGACCGCGCCGCGCTTGCCGATGCCCGCGCCGCGCATCAGGGCCTCGCCCGGGAGGCAGACATCCGCCGCCGCCGGCTGGAAGCGATCGCTGCCGAGCGCACGAACTGGACGTCGCGCGCGGCCAATGCCGACCGGCAGATCGCTTCGCTTTCGGAACGGCGCGCGGAAGCCGCCGCCGAGCAGGAACAGCAGCCGGGTGCGAAGCTCGTTTTCGGAGATGTTGACGCGGTCTTCCTCGGGCAGGAGTTGCGTGGCACCGAGCGAACGGCCGCGGGGCACGATCGAGACCTTGTGCAGCTTGTCGATGCCGGGCACGAGCCAAGCCAGCAGCGCGTGGCCCGATTCGTGATAGGCCGTCATCGCCTTCTCTTGCTCGGAGAGAACCTCCTCGCGCTTTGAGCCCATCAGGAGCTTGTCGCGGGCGTAGTCGAAGTCGGACATATCGACGTAATCCTTGTCGTGTCGGCTTGCCCAGAGCGCGGCCTCATTGACCAGATTGCGAATGTCGGCGCCGGTTAGTCCGACGGTGGCGGCGGCCAATTGCTCCAGTTCGACGTCGATGTCCAGGGGCACGTTTTTGGAATGGACCTCGAAAATGGCCAAGCGTCCCTTGTAGCTCGGCCGATCAACGGTAATGTGTCGGTCGAATCGTCCGGGCCGAAGCAGGGCCGGATCGAGCACGTCGGGTCGGTTCGTGGCCGCCATCACGATGACCGACTCGCTGGGCGTAAAGCCGTCCATTTCGCTGAGTATTTGGTTGAGCGTTTGCTCGCGTTCGTCGTGCCCGCCGCCGACGCCGGTGCCGCGATGTCGTCCGACGGCGTCGATTTCGTCGATAAAGAGGATAGCCGGCTCGCTTTCCTTGGCGGTTTTGAAGAGGTCGCGGACGCGGCCCGCCCCGACGCCGACGAACATCTGAATGAATTCAGAGCCGTTGATCGAGAAAAATGGCACGCCGGCCTCGCCGGCCACGGCGCGGGCCAGCAGCGTCTTGCCGGTGCCGGGCGGGCCCACCAGCAGCACCCCCTTGGGGATGCGGGCGCCCAGAGCCGTAAAGCGCTCCGGCTCCTTGAGGAACTCGACGACTTCTTCGAGTTCCTGCTTTGCCTCGTCGGCCCCGGCAACATCATCAAAGGTGCTGCTGGGCCGATCGCCGGTGAACATGCGGGCGCGGCTCTTGCCGAAGGAGAGTGCCTGGTTGTTGCCGCTCTGTGCCTGGCGCAACATGAACACCAGGAACAGGCCGATCAGCACCAGGGGCACCACCTGGATCAGCACAATGCCCCAGTTCTCCCAGATGCTGGGGCGCACCGCGATCAGCTCGCCCACCGTCTCGACTTGGTTCGGGGTCACCCCCAGGCCGATGAGCGTCTCGCCGATGCCGATATTGGGCTCTTTGCGCGATGTGTACTTGACCGTCCGGCCATCCTCGCGCACGGTGACGCTGATGATGCCATCATTGGCGACGGCCAGCCTCTCCACCTGCCCCTGCTTGACCAACTCGGCCACGCGGCTGATAGCGATCTCTCGCGAGCTATCGGTAGGGGTCAGGAAGCTATAGAACAGGGCGATGCTGGCGACTAGAATCAGGAGGTAGACAAATGCGTTCCTCGGCCAGGCTGGTCTCACGTTATCCTCCACCCGTGCGTATCGTGGCCACCCGCCGGCCGGCTCGACGGTGCCGGGGCAGACACGAAACCACCATAGTGGCACTCGTTGCCATAATACATTATACCACGGTTGCCACGAAACGAAAAAGGAAGGGCATCGAGGGACGATGGGCGAACCCCGCGCACAGCACAGAGCATCCTACCGCAGTGGTATACACCCCACACCGCGTCGGGATGTCGCCGCGGCGCACCCCGACGTGCCGCTCCCCGGGGCCGGCGATGCCGCCGGCACACCAAAGCCGCTCAACGCGGTCGTTGAGCGGCACTTCGTCCCTTCCTGTGGGCCCACCCGGATTTGAACCAGGGACCAACCGGTTATGAGCCGGCCGCTCTAACCGCTGAGCTATGGGCCCAAGGGCCAACCCCAGTCGGCAGATTTTACCATGCCGGCATGCGAGGGTCAAACAGCGAGACTTTTCGCCACAGCCGTGTGCGCGTCGAGCCACGCCAAGAGATCGCTCAGCATCGCCTCGCGGGCCGGCGGGAGGTCGTTGTGCACCTCGTGGAACGCCCCCTCGTAGAGGCGCAGCGTCCTATCCGAGGAAGACGTGCCCTCGACGAGCATCCGAGCGCCCGCCGGGTCGACCAGGGCGTCGGCGGCGCCATGCACGGCCAGCAGCGGCAGGTCGACCTCGGCCAGGCGGTCGCGCGCGCGCCCCTGAGCGGCGAGGATGGCGTTGCCGAGGCGCACCGTGCCGGGTCCATGGTAAATGAGAGGGTCGGCGCGCGTCTGGTTCACCCAGGCCGGGTCGCGCGAGATCCCCTCGGTGGGGAGGGAGACGAGTCTCAGTCGGGGCAACACGCGGCCCAGGAGGCGGTTCAGCGCCAGGAGCGCGGGCGGAAACCCCTCGCCCGCCAGCAGTGCCGTGCCCGAACAGATCAGTCCCTGCATGGCGCCCGGGTGCGTCAGCACGAACTCGAGCGCCACGATGCTGCCCATGCTGTGGCCAAAGAGAAAGAGGGGCAGCCCCGGAAAAACGTCGGCCACCGCGTCGCGGTGGGTCCGCAGGTCCTCCACGTACTCGCTAAAGGCGCGTACGTCGAGCCTCGGCCCGTCGGAGCGCCCATGCCCGCGATGGTCGTGAGCGCAGGCGGCATACCCACGCCCCACCAGAGCGGCGACGAGGTGCGGGTAGCGCCCGCCGTGGTCGGCCACGCCATGGCACACCAGCACCACGGCGCGCGGAGGCCGCTCCGGATGCCAGGACTGGCAGTAGAGACGTGTGCCGTCGGCGGCGATCAAGGTGCATTCTTGGTGATTCATGGGCGCGGACGAGCCATGGATAGTGCGCCGGGGCGGCCCTCAGCGTTGAGCGAGCAGGGACCGCCCCCTGCGCCTCTAGTCGGCGTCCAGGTCTGGATTGCCCGGGCCATAGTGGCGGAGCATGACAATGGGATCCGTACGGCTCGGGTTCGTGACGCGCACGCCGGTGCGGGCGGCCTCCTCAGTCACAAAGAACTCGTCATTGGTCAGCTGCCCGAAGCGGATCATGGTGGGCGACTCGACCTCCCAGACCCCCAGCGTGCCGTGACCCTGCAGCAAGATCAGGCCGTAACACGCCGAGTCGCGCAGCGTCACGCTGCGACCGGGAAGGATGGTCGTCTCCTTGGCGGAGAAGGAGGGGCTGCGATAAGCCACCCAGCGGTCGATGACGCCCGCCTCGCGCATCTCCTCCTCCGGGCGCACGGGGCGCGGCCGCATGAAGCGGTGCCGCACAAACTCGGGATCGACGTTCAGGTCCCAGTCGAGCATGTTGACGATATAGCCCAGGTCGTGGCGGCGGTCGGACGGCACGTCCTTGACGAGCATGTCGTAGGCGATGGGCACGTCGTTCACCAGGGACTGGAACATCCCGAACACATCGCTGGCGGCCTGGGGTTCGTAGGTACAGAGGCTCCCTGGGGCGTGGAGCACGCCAGCAGGCACGTCCCAGCCGGTCCCCGGCTCGAGCTTGTAGGCGCGCGAGAGGTTGGTGATCTTGTTGTCGCCGCGGTTCCAGTTGCGCAGGCAGGCGATGACGTCCTCACGCGTGGTGCCCGGCTCGAGGCCAAAGAAGGTAAAGGGGAAATCCCCGCCGTGGTTGTTCTGCTGCACGGGGAAATAGTACGCCTCGGGCTTGGGGCGCTGCGAGACGCGGGCCGCATCCTCGGCGCGCTGGTGGACGTGGTGCGGCAGGGGGCCCATGTTGTCAAAGAACTTGGCGTACATCGGCCAGCGGCCATAGGCGTCCATGAGGCGCGGGCCGATGATGTCGCGGCCGCGCGCATCGATGGCGTCCCGCAGGAGGATGCGGTGCGTCTCGTCGCCATCCTCCAACACGATGTAGCTCAGCCCCTCGTCGGCGGGCGTGCCCGGGCCGTTGTCGGCGGGCGTGGTCGAGGAGAACCACCGTTCATCGATGCCGCCCCGGTCAGCCCCGAGGGCGTAATAGTCGTCGGGGTGCAGCTTCAGGCGGCGTCCCGGAATGCAGAACACGCGGGGCACCCAGTTCGGCGCCAGCCGCAGAACGCCCCTGCCCTGATCGAGCGCCACCGCCACGAGACGATCACCGTCCATCGTATCCTCCCCTTGCGCGATGTGTCAGTGCGATGCCCAGAGGCCGCGTTGTGGCCAACGCGTTGGGTACACTGCGTTGCCCACAACCATAGCGCACCCCAGACCCTGCGACAAGTCGTACGGGATCCAGAGACGGGCTCGCGCCCGACACGCACGTGTCGGGCGCGAGAGATGACGCACAGACGCGGGGCGTGCCCCGCGCGTGAACCCGGTTCGCACCTGACGACGCCGGCTACCAGCTTTCGTCGTCGTCCTCGTACCTGCTGCGCCGGCCGCGGCGGCCGCCGGAGCGGCCCCATTTTCCCGATCGATCGCCCCCATCCGGGTCGTCGCGGCCGCGTTTTCCGGTAGCCCGGCTGTTGCGGTTGCCCCGCGTCGACGGGCCGTCATCGTCCACGCCGCGCGGTGGGGATGACCAGTCATCGCCAGTGGGTAGTGGGGGCGGGCTCCAGTCGTCGCGCGGCGCGCGTCGCCGATCCTCCCACGTGTCCCGGTCGCCGCGCGGCTGTCGACGAGAATCGTCGCGCTCCGGCGCCCGGTCGGTACCCCAGCCGGAGCGTCGCTCCGGCGCGCGATCGGAGTCGCGATTGCTGCCGCGTTCCGGTTCGCGCTCCACGGCGCGCGCGGGCGGGCGTGGCGCCTCGCGGTCATAGCTCCGCCCGTTGAACCCGTTGCTGCGACTCCCCATGGGCGCGCGCTGACCTCCGGCGGGCCCACGATCATCGCGCGGCCGTGCCTCGTCAACGCGCAGCGGCCGGCCCTTGAGCGACCGCCCACTCAAGCCGGCGAGGGCGAGTTTGGCCTCGGCATCCGCCGGCATCTCCACGAACCCGAAACCCCTCGGCTCACCGGTCTCCCGATCCTTCAGGATAGCGACGGAGGAAACGTGGCCGAACTCGGCAAACGCCTCCTGTAGCTCGGCTTCCGTGACGTCGCGAGCCAGGTTACCTACGAAAATCCTCATTCCCGGTATCCCGTTTTGTTCCTTTTCATCGGGGCACCCCACGCGCCGCCAAGCCGGGGAGGTGCGAGCCCTCCCCGGCCTGACCGACGCGGCGTGGAGCTATCCCTAGAAGCGACGACCCCCGCCGCCGCCTCGCATGTCCCTACCACCGCGAGGCCCGCCCCGGTCGCTACGCTCCGGACGCGGCCGCGCCTCGTTCACCGTCAGCGCCCGGCCATCAATCTGCCTGCCATTCAACTCTGTGATGGCCGCCTGCGCCTCGGACTCGACGGGCATCTCGACAAAGCCAAAGCCCTTCGACTGGCCGGTATCGCGATCGGTGATGATAGTCGCCGACTCGACCTGACCAAAGTCCTCGAACACCTGCCGGAGTTGCTCCTCGCTCATCGAGTACGAAAGATTACCTACGTAGATCCTCATCTGGAATCCTCTTTTCTTGTGTCTACGAGCGCCGCACCCTGCGCCGCATCGCAAACGCGAACCTGCTGCCTCTGCCCAAAGGGCTACCCCAGGCGCCGCCCATCCGGCGCCGATGCACTACATGCTTCGTCCGATAGTAGCTCCTTCCGGCTTGCTGACCGACCGATCCCAGTGTGAGGACACTCGATACGGGTCGTTCACTCTAGCCCACAGACATGCGACGGCAGCATCGACACCCCATCCTCTGCCGCAACTCGCGCCGGCAGTGGGGCGTCCACCCAAGGCCGTGAGGACGGCGCGGGTACACCGCACGCGCGACCGCTCCAGTGATGCGGACGGTCCCGGTCGCCGGCCTGACGAGAGCCCGCGACCCACGAGGGCGATGTGCATGCCGCTCCATCTCGCGGCCGCCGACGATCCGGCTTTCGGATCGCCGCGGCGGGCGACGCGTGGTGCATGCCACGATCTCGCCGTGCCTCGCGGCGAGTCAGGATGGTTCCATTGGAAGGCCACCAGGGCCTGGATCGGGTCATATGTCGACTCAGAAGGGGGTGAACCCGTCCCGTCCTATTGTGCGCAACAGCCGGCCAACACGTACACAAGCATCCCCAGATGCATCAGACCACGCCATCACGCACCTCTTCCCCGCGGTCCGGCGCCAGGAGTCAAGGTTGCGCGGGACGGCAGGACGGGACACGATACGAGGGTGACTCTCAAGCGAGTGTGTATCCTCTCAAGGGGGGGCGGTTCCGAGCGCGCTTCACGTGGTCGCTACTCCGGGCGCGCTCCGGGTCTACACCCAAGGGTGCAGCCGTCCTTGGATCGCCGATGGTGACCTCTACAGCATGTACATCAGAGCGGGCGACGCGATTCGAACGCGCGACAACCTGCTTGGAAGGCAGGAGCTCTGCCAACTGAGCTACGCCCGCGAAAACGACTCCAGTCGGGGTGAGAGGACTTGAACCTCCGACCTCAGCGTCCCAAACGCCGCGCGCTACCGGTCTGCGCCACACCCCGTCGGTGGACCGGAGTATAGGGCAATTGACAGCGCGCGTCAAAAGGTACCCCCCGGCGCCGAATCTCCGAAGGGCCGCTGTCCTCACCCGCCCGAGCCGAGACGCGCCGCCTAGAACCCGACGAAATCGCGTATCCTGAACAACACCGTGCTGGCTACCGTACCAAACTCGGAACCCACCGCCTGCAGGATGGCGTAGGTAGCCACGATCAGTATCACCGTGACGACGGCCCATTCCACGACTTCGGCGCCAGACTCGTCATCGATGTATCGCCATTGCCGTGCACGCACAGCGCCTTGCCTCCCGCTCCAAACGAGCCGTTGTTCCAGGGGCCCGGCGCCCTGGGCGCGGCAGGCCCCCGTGCGTTGCAGGTATGCGTCGAGCCCGTCCATCGCCCAGCGTGTAGCGCACGAGCGGGAGCGGAGCCTCAACAGATCGCCGGTGTGACCACGGCGACCTCGGAAGAGCCGTGTAAAGATACAACCATGCGGGGTTGCTCATGCAAGCTACCCTAATGTCAGTATACGCGCAATCGCGCGTCAGGGCAAGGGTTGAAGCAACAGAATATCCTGAAGGCGCGCCCATCCCGCGCCATCGGTCGCGCTCAGGCCCCGGCGTCGTCCAGCGCCTGGCGGATGCGGCCCGCTAGTATCTCGGCAGTAAAGGGCTTGCGCACCAGGCCGGGTTGGGTGGCGTCGGACCGCCCCTCGCCGCCCCCGGGGTAGCCCGACATGAACAGCACCGGCAGGTTGGGGTGCAAGTCGCGCAATCGCGCGGCCAGGTCGCGCCCGCCCATGCGGGGCATCACCACATCCGTGACCACCAGGTCAACGGGGCACGCCGCCTCGCCGAGCCGTTCCAGCGCAGCGATCCCGTCGCTCGCCTCGAGCACGGTGTAGCCCAGGCGGCGCAACGCGTCGCACGCGAAGCGCCGTACGCGCTCCTCATCTTCGACGACCAGGATCGTCTCGCCCCCGTTCGGCAGCGCTGCCATGGAATCCGGACGCGCGGCCTGGGGTTCCTCCTCACTACAGCAGGGCAGGTAGATGCGAAACTCGGCGCCGCGCCCCGGCTCGCTGAGCACCTGTATCTCGCCCCCGCTCTGCTTCACGATACCGTACACCGTGGCCAGGCCCAGCCCCGTGCCCTTGCCGGGCCCCTTGGTGCTGAAAAAGGGTTCAAAGAGGTGGGCACGCACCTCTGGCGTTATGCCCGTGCCCGTATCCCGGATCGCGAGTTGGACATAGCCGCCGCCCTCGACGCCGAGATTGGTGGCGGCATCTGGGCTCAGGCAGGCGCAGCACGTCTCGATAGTGAGGGTGCCTCCCCGGGGCATGGCGTCGCGGGCGTTGACCGCCAGGTTCGCCACCACCTGCTCGATGTGACTGCGATCGGCGCGTATGAGGAGGGGCTCGGCGGCCAGGGCCAACGACAGGGTGATGTCCTCGCCGATGAGGCGGCGAAGCATCCTGGCCATCTCACTCAGCACATCGTTGAGATCAAAGACGCGCAGCTCTTGCATCTGGCGCCGCCCAAAGGCCAGCAGTTGACGCGTCAGGTCGGCGGCGCGCTCGCCGGCCCGCCGGATCTCGTCGATGTCCTCACGCAGCCGCTCCGACAAGTCCACGTTGCGCAGCATAAAGTCGGAATAGCCGTTGATGATGGTGAGGAGGTTGTTAAAGTCGTGCGCCACACCCCCGGCCAGCCGCCCCACCGCCTCCATCTTTTGCGCCTGAATGAGCTGTTGCTCCAGCCGCTCGCGCTCCTCCAGCTCCCGCCGCGCCGCCTCGTACAGCCGGGCGTTCTCGATGGCAACAGCAGCGTGGTTGGCGAACGTCTCCAGCGTCTGAATGGTGGCCACATCGGGGATGCGGCCGTCCGCCGGCTCGTCGACGGAAAGGATCCCGACGGGGTGCCCCTGGGTACCGATCAGGGGGACAAAGAGGGCATCCTCCGGATTCCAGTAGCCCGGTCCCCGCCCGCGCCCCGCGGGGACCACCACCGGCCCCGCGAAATCGCGCTCCCAGTCCACCTGGCCGTGGCGGATGAGGTATGAGCGGCTGACGCGAAAGCGCTCCTCCATGAGTGCCTGAAAGTCCGACCAACGGTAGACGGCGCCCCACAGCTGCTCAGCCTCCGGCCCCTCGATCCCCACGATGGCCCGCACGGCGAGCGTCTCCTCCTGGGGCTGGCCGACGTTGATCACGGCACGGCGAAAGCCGAGGTGCACAGCGCCTCGAGCGACCTGGTGCAGCACCTGGTCGAGGTCCAACCCACGGTGCAGCGACTCGCTGACCGAGAGGAGCCGGCCCAGGTGGTCCGACTGCCGCTGCGTCTCCTCGAGGAGGCGCGCGCCCTCCAGGGCGACGGCCGCCTGCGCAGCGAACATGCTGAGCAGCTCCGCTTCCTGATCGCCGAATGCCCCCGGCTGGGGCGAGATGACGTTCAGCACGCCAAGAAAGGCGTCGCCCCACACCACCGGGGCGCCCACCACCGCCACGAACTCGATCCCCGCATAGACCGGAGCACGACCCGCCCAGACGCGATAGTCATCCACGGCCAGCGGCCGCCCCGTCTCCCAGATGCGCCCCGAGAGCCCCTCTCCCCGGCGCAGGGTGACGCCGACATGCGAGGGGTGAGGGCCAACCGCAATGGCCCACTCGAGGACGTCAGCCTCGGGGCGATGCAAATACAGGCCGCCCGAGACTCCCCCCACCAGCTCTACCGCCCGGGCGACGATGAACCGCAGCAGCGCGCGCGTATCCCGCTGCGAGGTGAGTTCCAGCCCGACGCGGCGCAGGGCCTCCAACTGCTCGCTGCGCACCCGCAGGGCGCGCTCCGCGTCACGATGGGCGGCGTTCTCTCGGGCCAGGACGCGGCTGCGGAGGAGGGCGAGGGCACCGCACGCCACGGCCGCCGTGAGAGCGGCCAGCCCCAGGCCCTCAGCCCACCGCGAAGGGGGGTACTGCTGAAGGTCGTCGACCGTTCCTCCGACGTGGGTGACATGGGCTAGAACGTACGTCACGATGGCGACCAGCAGGATGACCAGGGCTTCCCGGGCCAGTCGGGCACGCCGGCTTCCTGAGGGGGGTAGTTGTGGCGTGGCGGGATCCATGGCGCCGCCTCTCGCTGGTCCGCACACTGGCGACGGAGCGTTCCGAGCGTCTCCGGTGGGATGACGGTTCTATGGTATTATCGACCGATGGGCCACTGGACTTGACGGCGCCTCACCCCTCCGGCGCCTGGGCGGCGTGCCAGGCCTCGCGGATAAAGCGCACCGCCGCGGCGACGCCCGCCTCGCCCTGGTTCGATGCCTCCTCGATGCAGATCCAGCCGTCCCAGCCGGCGCGCACCAAGCGCTGGAAGAGCGCCGTGTACGGCGTGAGGCCGGCGCCCACCTGCACGTGCTGCAGGCGCCCCCGCGTCGCCGAATCGGACGCGTGCAGGCTGACGACGCGATCGATGACCTGGTCCAGCAGCGCCACGGGGTCGTCGGCAAAGGTGGCGGCGTTGCCGGCATCGAAATTGATGCCGACGCCGGCCGGCGCCACGCCCCGCGCCACCTCCAGGAAGAGGGCGGGATCCTCGGCGAAATCGGTGTAGGTCCAGGCGCCGGGCTTGGAGTGGTTCTCATAGACGAGGGTGATCCCGAGGTGGCGCGTCGACTCGGCGAGGCGGCTCAGGCCCTCGACGGCCCAGGCGACCCCCTCGGCGCGCCCCGTCTCGGGGTGCGCCTGGCCGGTGGTCACCCGCACCAGCGAGGCGCCGAGCCCCGCCGCCACCGCCACTACCTCCTGCTCCAGCGCCAGCTCGCGCTCGCGCTGCGCGGCGTTGGGGTGGGTGAAATCGGGGTAGCTGGTAACCATGGTGACACGCATCCCCTCCGCCTCGATGGCGCGTCGCGCCGCCGCGACGGCCGCGGGAGAGCGATCTGGCACGAGGAGGATGCTCAGGTCGATGGCGTCGAGGCCGAGCCGAGCGCCCATGGCCGCCCACTCGGCCAAAGGCATGCGTCCGGCGATGATGTCGGGGAAGAAGGAGACGGGGAGACAACTGAGCTGCATAGGGCGGCCTCCTGGCACTCGATGTAGCGGCCGGCGTCAAGCCGACGAGCAGAAGGGGTGTGGGGGTAATCTAGCCCAAAGCGCAGGGGGGCGCAATCGCGATGCACCCACTGCCACGGGCGTGGAAGTCTGGATCGCGAAAGCACGTAGACATCGAAAGTCGCGAAGGCGGGAGCGCCAGAGCAGGGGTATGCGCGCAACCCCGGATCGCTCGCGCGCCGGTCTTTGCACCCTTTGCCCATTTCGCGATGTCACGATCCGAATGCCGTGCCGCGTGACGCCCTGTGGCAGTATGCACAAAAAAAGACGCCGTTTCCGGCGTCTGTCATCGTGTGGGCAAGACCACAGCCTTACCCCTCGTTATCCATCTGTTGTGCCCCCGACTGGACTCGAACCAGTACGTCCATTCGGACACAGGCCCTCAACCTGCTGTGTATGCCAATTCCACCACGGGGGCAACTCCGAGTACCCTCGGAAAGCATCCCTATTATAGACGCTTGATGCCACTTGTCAATTGCCCCCCTTTCGCTAGAATAGGATGCGCTAGCATCGTGTATCACCGCAGCTTTGGGGGAGAGGACAAGCGCCATGCGCATCGTGCTGGACGCCATGGGGACCGACAACGCGCCGGGCGTCGACGTCGAGGGCGCGGTGCGTGCGGCGCGCGCCTTTGGCCAGGAGATCGTCCTCGTGGGGCGCGAGAACGACATCCGCGCCGAGTTGGCTAGGCATGACACCGCCGGGTTGCCCCTCTCCGTGGTGCACGCCGGCCAGGTGATCGAGATGCGCGAGCACCCCAGCCAGGCCGTACGGGCCAAGCCCGATTCCTCCATGGTCGTCGGTATGCGCCTGCTGCGCGAGGGCAAGGCTGACGCCTTTGTCTCGGCCGGCAACTCGGGCGGCGTGCTGGCGGCGGCGCTGGCCAGCGCGGGGCGCGTGGGCCGCATCCCGGGCGTCAAGCGCCCGGCCCTCTCCACCGTCTTTCCCACCCTCCAGGGTACCAGCCTGCTCCTCGATATCGGCGCCAACACGGACTGCAAGCCCGAATGGCTGGTGCAGTTCGCGCTCATGGGCTCCATCTATGCCCAGCGCGTCCTGGGGATCGCGCGGCCGCGGGTGGGCCTGCTGGCCAACGGCGAGGAGGAGACCAAGGGCAACGCCTCCGTGCAGGCCGCCCATGAGGCGCTGCGACGCATGACGCTCAATTTCGTCGGCAACGTGGAGGCCAAGGACCTGCTGCAGGGCGCGGCCGACGTAGTGGTCAGCGACGGGTTCGTCGGCAACGTGGCCATCAAGACGGCCGAGGGGGTGGCGTCGATGCTGTTCACCCTCCTGCGCTCCGAGATCAAGGCCCGGCCCCTCTCGGCGCTGGGCGGCATGTTGGCCAAGCCGAGCTTTCGCGCCGTGGCCAAGAGGCTCGATTATCGCGAGTACGGCGGCGCCCCGCTCCTGGGCGTCAACGGCGTGGTCATCATCGCCCACGGACGCTCCGACGCGCTGGCCATCGAGAACGCCGTCAAGGTGGCCATCGGCGCGGTGGAAAAGGATCTGGTGGAGACGATCCGCCAGGATATGGCCGACACCGTCACCGTACTGGAAGGCCCGAGCCGTATGCTCTCGGGCGCCACTGCTGGAATATCGGACGACGACGGCGCGCCGTCCACCTGACGCATCGGGGTAGTGCATGGAATCCTATCTCAACGAACCCTTCCTCACCAAGCGCCAAAAGTACGCCCGTTGGGGGAGCTTTATCGGTCTCGGTGCCCTGGTGTTGGGGCTCATGACGTCGACCCGCTCCCCGCTCCTCTCCTACGGCTTTCTCGTGGTGGGCCTGCTGGCCGCCAGCTTTGGCTCGTACACCGCCAATCGCTACGTGCGCGAGCCGCGCGCCGACCAGGTGCTGAACCGGGTGCTGGACGGCCTCGACAAGCGCTACGCCCTGTACCACTACTATTTCGCCACCCCGCACGTGCTCGCCTCGCACCTGGGCCTGACGGTGTTCCTCCCCAAGATCCAGGAGGGCGAGATCACCTACGAGGACGGTCGCTGGCGCCACAGGGCGGGTTTCCGCAAGTTCCTGCAGCTATTCGGCGAGCCCGGCCTCAGCAAGCCGCACGTGGAGCTGGAGGAGGATATCAAGTGGCTGAAGGAGTGGATCGACGCCGCCATGCCCGGGGATGACATCCCCGTGACCGGCGCGGTCGTCTTTACCAACCCCAAGGCGACGGTGCATGCCTCCAAGGCCCCCGTCCCGGCGCTCACGCCCGATCAGCTCGTCGTGTTCCTCAAGCAAGGGCTCAAGGGCCAGGTCTCTACGCTGAGCACGGCCAAGCAGAAGGAGCTGCGGAGAGTCCTGGATGAAGCCATCGCCGCAGACTAGGACGAGCGCCGGCTGGGCCGAACGGTACGGCCTGCCGGCGGCGATCCTGCTCATCGGCCTGGCGCTGCGGCTCTACCGCCTCGGCGACGCCAACCTCTGGTGGGATGAGGCGCTGGCCGTGTGGGGCGTGCGCCAGGGCCTCCCTGGCGTCACCCTCTGGACGGCGTCGGACGTCCATCCTCCCCTCTATTTCTGGGCCCTGTGGGCCTGGTCACGCCTGGCGGGCGAGAGCGAGTTCGCCATGCGTGCCCTCTCGGCCGGCGCCGGCGTGCTGACGGTGGCCATCACCTACCGCCTCGGCGCGCGCGCGGCGGGGCGTCGCGTGGGGGCGCTGGCTGCCCTGCTCATCGCCACGGCGCGTTTCCACGTGTGGTGGTCGCAGGAAATGCGCATGTATGTGCTGGCGGGGCTGCTGGGGACGCTGTCCCTCTATCTGTTCATCCGCTGGCTCGACGCCGAACGCGCCCTCGACGCACCGCCCGGACCCCGCCCCTGGCGCCCGCTGCTGCTCTACGCCCTGGCCACGACAGGAGCGCTCTACACCATCTTTTTGATGGGCGCGTTGCTGCTGGTGCAGAACGTGGTGGTGGCGGTCACCCTGGTGCGCCGGCACGGGTTGCGGCCCGGCGCGCTGTGGCGCGCGCCGGCGCTGCGTCGCTGGGTCATCGCCCAGGCCGGCATCGCGCTGATGGTCGCCGCCTGGCTGGCCCTCTCGTGGGGCCGCATGCGCACCTGGTCGGTGGCCGAGCCGTTCGACGTGCAGCTCTATGCGCGGCTGTACGCCACCCTGCTCACCACCGGCGTCTCGGTGGATATCGGCCGGTACACGGGCGCGGTGCTCTACCCCCTCCTCCTGCTGGGCCTCGGCGGAGCGTCCCTCCTGGCGCAGCGCAAAGCGCCCCGCGACCATTCCTCCCCAAGGTCCCTCAGCGATGTCTCTCGCATAGACCGGGCCCACTCCGCAGCGACCCTCGGGAGGCATGATCAGGCCACGCCCGCCCTGACACTGGGGCTGACCGTCGTGCTGCCCGCCGCCGCGGTCTATCTTGCCACCATGCCGCGTGGGCTGTTCTACACGCCGCACGTCGAGGCGCGCTACCTCCTCCCCTTCGCCCCCGCCTTCTGGGTGCTGTTGGCCTGGGGCGTCGTCCTCATCGGGGAGCGCTGGCGCCAGGCGGGGCGGGTAGCGGCCGTGGCGCTCGTGGCGCTGTGGCTGGTGTTCCTGCCGGGCCACTACCGGGGGCGCGCCCGCCGCGACGACCTGCGCACCATGGCGCGGGCCATCGCCGCCCAGGCGCAGCCGGGCGATGCCGTGCTGCTGAACTCCGGGGGGCGCTACCCTCTGTTCCTGTACTACTATGACGGGTTGCCCAACGCGGCGGCGCTGCCGCCCATGGCCAAGATTCCGCCCGGCGAGGGGCTGCTCGAGGCCGATGACGTGGACGAGGTGCTGGCGCCGCTGGCCGAGCGACACGACCGGCTGTGGCTGGCCGAGGTGGAGGCGCACCTCACGGATCCCGAGGGGCACGCGCGCCGCTGGCTGGACGCGTACGCCCCGCAGGTGCTGGCGCTCTCCTTTGGCCACAACGGCCTGCGCCTCTACGATCCGGCGGGGCAGGCCCCGCGCCTCGCCCTGGAGGGCTACACTCCGCAGCACCCCCTCGACATCGCCATCGGGGGAGGGCGCCTGCGGGGGTGGGAGCTGCCCTTGCCCGCGTACGCCCCCGGCGACGTGGCGCGCGTCGCCCTCCTCTGGGAGCGCCCGCCCACCGCGCCGGCGCGCGTGAGCCTGCGCAACCCGCGAGGCCAGGTGCTGCTGGAGCGGCGCGCCCCGCCGGACGGCGCGCCGCCCGCCGAGCCGACCCCCTGCCGACAACAGCTCGATTTCGGTGTAGCCGCCGCCACCCCCGCGGGGCGGTACGACGTCGTACTCGGCGTGGGAGATGAGGAAAGGGTGCTGGGCGAGGTGCGTGTCATCGGCACGCGCGCCCTGCTGCGCGAGGCCGCCCCTCGCGTGCCGGTAGGCACGCGGTTGGGCGCACCAACGGGCGCGCCGATCACCCTGGTGGGGTACACGCTGCACGGCGTGCGGGGAGGCGCCGCCGCCGCTCGCCCCGGCGGGAGCGTCACGCTGGACCTCTACTGGTCGGTCGGCGACAAGCTGGACCGCGACTATACGGTGTTCACCCACCTGTTGGGGGAGGCGCACAACCCCCGAACCCAGGGGCCGGTGTGGGGCCAGCACGACAGCCAGCCCGCCGACGGCGGCTATCCCACCACCCAGTGGCTGGTGGGGGACGTGATCGTCGATCGGCACGTGATCCCGGTGGACGAGGGCGCGCCGGACGGAGGCTACCGCCTCGAGGTGGGGCTGTATACGGTAGAGGATGGAAGGCGGTTGGAGGTTCGGGGGCCGGATGGGTCGCCATGGGGCGACCACATCCTGCTGGAGGCGCCCGTGACGGTGGCGGCGCCCTAGGCGGGGCGGCATACCGGTAGGGCGCGCACGCTGTGCGCGCCGGGCCGCACCGGCGTGCGGCCCCTACAACCACAGTGTTCGGTGTGATGTGCGGTGGTGGGACGGACCAGCCTGTGCGCGCCGCGCCGCTCAGGCGTGCAGCCCCTACAAGCGATGCGTTCGGTGCGATGCGCGGTTGTGGTACGCGTTCAGGCGGCGCGATGCGTCAGGCGGTACCGACCTGCAGGGCGCCATCGTCATCCCAGGGATGATCGGGGATGTACTTGGTCCAGGAGTCGTGGCTGGGCTCGCCGGAGAGCCACACCAGCGCCACGTAGCGCGGAGGGCCGGGCTGAGTGCGCAGGCGCATGTTCGCCTCTTCCGGCGTCTTGGCGCCCTTGCGCAGGTTGCACGCCTTGCAGGCGCAGACGACGTTCTCCCAGGCCGAGTTGCCGCCCCGCACCTTGGGGATGACGTGGTCGATGGTCAGGTTCGCCTTGGTCGGCTGGCAACCGCAGTACTGGCAGGTGTAGCGGTCGCGCATCAGCACGGTGCGCCGCGATACGGGGATGCTCAGGCGGCGCGGCACGCGCACATAGTAGACCAGGCGGATGACCAGGGGTCGGGGAATGGAACAGCCCGCCGAGCGGATCTCTTGATCGGCGGCCTCGAGGATCTCGGCCTTGTCCTTCAGAAGAAGAACCACCGCCCGGCGCAAGCTGACGACATTGAGGGGCTCATAGGTTGCATTTAGCACGAGCACAGACGTCATCGCAGCGACCTCGCGGACGCCGGGGAATCACACTTGCGCGACGGTCCGCATTATAGCATCTTCGCCCCACAGCGTCAACGAGCGATCTAGCGTTATGGATGGTAGGTAGTGGGTTGTGAGGGGCTGTTGCAGGTTGCAGGTGACAGAGGGTTGTGCGTTGTGGGTTGTGCGTTGCGGGCCCCAACTCAGGGCGATGCCACTCGCTCACGCCTGTAACGTGCAACCTGTCACCTGCAACCGCACAACCCATAACCCACAACTCATGACCGCTTTGCGTGAGGTATCGCCATGCCGACGATGGACAAAGAGGGCCTGTTGCGGGCGTTGTGGCGCGACAAGATGCACGTCGAGGCGCGTGCCCTCGAGTTGGCGCCGGCGGCCGTGCGGCGCAGCTACGAGCACGCCTTTCACCCCACCGAACTGGTCCTGGAGGGGCTGCGCGCCTTCCCCGAAGGGCTGCTGCGGCTGTGGTGGACGTGCCCGCGCGGCCACCTCGTGTTCACCCACCTTCCCTCGCGCTATGCGCCGGGCCCCCAGCCGTGGCGTGACGACACCCTCACGGCGGTGGCCTACGTCTCCATTGTCGAGCTGCGCCAGGACCCCTCCGCCGTCTGGCGAGCGCTGCTGGAACTCGTCGACCACCTCCTCGGCGGGGCCTGCGATGAGGCGCGACCGCGTTTCTCCCAGGGAGCGGGGATCACGCCCCAGTTGGCCGAGGTCGCGCAGCGCTTTACCGAGATCGCCGCGCTGGGCTACGCCGCCCGGGACTTGGGGGCGGAGGACGCTGCGCAAGATGCGGCGCAAGATGCGGCGCAGAATGCGCCGCACGATGCGGCGCAGTACCTGACGCGCACGCTGTGGCTCTACCTGCGCGAGCCCCGCCGCCTGAACGTCCTCGACCCGCTGGCATACCGCCTCTACCATGGGACGCTCATGGCGGAGGACTTTTGGGCGGGTCAGTGCCCCCCGCCGGAGTGAACGCGCTCGGCGATGAGATCGTACTCCTGGGCGGCGACGACCCGGGCGCGCACGAGATCCCCCACCGTGGCCTCGCCCGGCACGAGCACCAGGCCGTCGACCTCGGGCGCCTCGCGGTAGCTGCGTCCCACGCTCAAGCCGTCGCCCACCCCCTCCACGAGGATCTCGAGTTCGCACCCCACCTGCGCCTCGTTGCGCGCCAGTGATACCTCCTGCTGCAGGCTCATGGCGCGATCGTAGCGCTCGGCGATGACCTCGGCGGGCACGTGGTTCGGCATATCCGCCGCCACGGTGCCCTCCTCGGCGGAATAGGCAAAGACCCCCACCTTGTCCAGCGCCATCTCCTCGAGAAAGGCGAGAAGCGCCTCGAACTCGGCCTCCGTCTCACCGGGAAACCCGACGATAAAGGTGGAGCGCAGCGCTACGTCGGGCATCGCCTCGCGGAGCCGCGCGATGAGGGCATAGACCTGATCGATGTCGTGCGGGCGGCGCATGCGACGCAGCACGTCGGGGTGGGCGTGCTGCAGCGGCAGGTCGAGATAGCGGCAGGCGCGCCTCTCCCCCGCCAGCACGTCGATCAGCTCCGGCGTGACGTTCTGGGGGTAGGCGTACATCACCCGCAGCCAGGCGATTTCGGGCGCCGCGTCCAGGATGGCGCGCATCAGCCCCGGCAGGGCGTCTCGCCGGCCCAGGTCACGGCCATAGGCGGTGGTATCCTGGGCCACGAGCACCACCTCGCGCACGCCCCCCGCGGCCAACTCGCGCGCCTCGCGCACGATGTCGGCCTCGGGCTTGCTGCGCTGCGGCCCCTTGATGAGGGGGATGGCGCAGAACGCGCAGGCCGCGTCGCAGCCGTCGGCGATCTTGACATACGCCGACGGCCCGGCCGCGCCGCGGCGCGACACGGACCACACCAGGGCGTCGGGCCTGCTGCTGAGGACCGGTTCGGGGGACCGGTCCTCGCCCAGGCGACCGATGAGGGACACGATCTCGGGCCACGCCTGGGTGCCCAGCACGGCGTCCACCCCCGGCACGCGCCGGCGGACCTCTTCGCCATAGCGCTGGGCGAGGCAGCCCACTGCCACCAGCCGCTGGCTGCGGCGCTTCCTGGCGGCGAGGGCACGCAGCTCACCGTACGATTCGGTGCGCGCCGCCTCGATAAAGCCGCAGGTGTTCACGACGATGACGTCGGCCCGGCGCGCCGCGTCCACGGGCACGTGGCCCGCCCGCCGCAGCAGCTCGCCCATCATCTCGGAATCGACGGTGTTCTTGGGGCAGCCAAGGGTGGTGATGAAAAAGCGCATATCTACCTCACTCCAACGATAGCACAAAGGGGCTGTCCCATCGTGATGGGACAGCCCCCATCGATTGTCCGTTCCCGCCGGACCTAGCCCTGGGGCAGGTTGTCGAGGGTGTACTCGACGTTCACCACCTGCCCGCTGGCGCCCAGGGACGGCACTTCCACCCCGTTCACCTTGAGCTTGATCCCGCCGGCGTTGCCGATGCGCAGCGCCACCGACTGCTCGCCGGTCCATGCCTCGTCGTCGCCGGCCTGGAGGGTGGCCGTCAGCAGCCGCTCGCCGTCCGCCGTGACCTCCACGTACGTCGCCGCGGTGACGGTCGCCTCGACCATGACCCCGGCAACCTGGGTGGGGGTCGCCGTCGGCAGGGGAGTGGGTGTGATGACCACCACCGCAGGCGACGTCGGCGTGGCCGTCGGGCTCGGCTCGGGCGTCGGAAGCGGCGTATCGGTGGGCGCGACGACCTCGACCTCGGTCGGCGTAGACGCGATCAGCACCGCCTGAGGCGACGGCGTGGCTGGCGCGGACGCCTCATCGGCGGGCGTCACGGCTCCGGGGTTCTCGCGCGGCGCCAGGAAAGGGAGCGCGGGCAGGCTGGGCAGCCGCGGCGTCTCGCCCAGGTAAAAGCGCGTATAGGCGTACCAGCCGGCCGCACCGATGGCCAGGACGATGACGATCCCCCAAAAGATGCCCACGATGGGGCTGCCGCCCGGGCTCTGCACCAGGGGCTCGTCGAGCACCTGGGGCGACTGGCTCGGTGGCGGCGTGCCGGTGGCCGCGGCGTAGGCGGCGACCATGTCGTCGGGGTCCAGCCCCAACAGGCGCGCATAGTTGCGAATGAACCCCCGCGTATACACGGGGGCCGGTAGATCGTCGAAGCGATCCTCTTCAAGCGCTTGAAGAAACACGCGCCGGATGCGCGTGGTCTTTTCCACTTGTTCCAGCGTCAGCTCACGGCTCTCTCGGGCCGCACGTAATGCGTCTCCGAATTGGCCCACCGGCGATGTCTCCTTTGAGGAGCGGCTGTGGCGTACGGTCGTGGCACCGTCGTGGTTGTCCGTACTATACGCAGGCGCTCGGGGTGTGTCAAAGCAACGTAAATTTCATTAACCTGACGAGTGCGTCAGGCGAACCTGACGTACGCGTCAGGCGAACCTGACGTACGCGTCAGGCGATGGGTTCCCACCACAGGGCGAACCACAGCAGTTCGCCATCCGAATCGTTGCGCACCGTGTGGTAGGCATCCGGTGGGATCGCGACCACCTCACCCGGAGAGACGGGGCGCTCCTCATCACCCACGATCACCGTACCGCGACCGCGATGGAAGAAATAGACTTCCTCCGTGGAATGGGTATGCCCCTCCATCTCCCGGTGAGGTGCGAGGTAACCCCAGGCGTGGCCAAAGGGCCCCTTCACGCCCTCGGGGAGCACGTCCACGTCCACGCGGAGCGGCCCGAGGCCGCGCGGCGAGACCACGGAGGCCGGGACCGCGGCGCCCTTGCCGACGCGCACCCAACCGATGGCGCTCCCCATGTCCGCGCCACGGCCCGTATAGCCGATGTGCGCATCGCCGCGGTGCATCGCGACGACGAGCTGCGCGGGCTCGAGCATGTGCGAGAGCGGGCGGAGGAGCTCGGGCTCGATCGGATCGGCGAGCTTCTCCCCGAAGCGGCGCACGTAGACGGGCGAGAAGCCGAGGCGCGCGTCCACGAAGGCGAGCGTCTCCTTCGCGCCCCGCACGAAGCTCGGCGCCGAGGCGCCGCCCGCGATGGGCGTGACGTCGACGCGCTCGCCGGCCTTGCCGTTCTCGTCGAGGCGCACGGCGTAGACGTGCGACGCGACATCCTCGCCCTCGCCCTCGCCCGCGGTGTAGGCGAGGAGCGCGCCGCCACGGAAGGGGGCGATCGCCGGCGGGAAGCGGAGATCCACGCGCGCGGCCACCTCGCGATCGGTGCGGGGCTTGCCCACGCGGCGCACGTGCACCGTGCCGTCGCGATCGACGTAGGCCAGGAGCAGCCCGCCTCCGTCGAGCGACGCGAGCGAGGGAGCGGCCGCACGTCCGGCGCGCGTGGCCCTCGCGAGCGTGAACGACTCGACGAGCCGCGGGGCGCCGCGCGGCGATCCGGCGTGCACCTCGACGCGCTCTTCGGTTCCGTCGTGGGCGTAGAGCGCGATGGCGTAGCCGCGCGCGTGCGCGATCACCTCCGCGGTGCCGGCGCCTTCGGCCAAGCGGACGGGCGAGGAGACCGAAAAACACCCGTGCGCGCCTTCCTCGAGCGCGGGCATGAATTGCTCGGCCGCGCTCTCGGGCTCGC
>ERZ747221.1687-NODE-1687-length-21414-cov-2.786334_pt1 | contig 21414 bp, 21 predicted proteins | sample MGYA00374949_ERZ747221 | MGnify/ENA primary metagenome ERZ747221 (study PRJEB28779, sample SAMN05720172) | bioreactor metagenome | isolation source: Anaerobic biogas reactor | place: USA:Washington, USA | collected 2015-08-08 ... | reverse complement strand
TCATCGGCATTAATATAACCCAGCAGCTTGCCCAGGCGATCAGTAACAAACAGCGATGACATGCCAAACCTTTCCATAATATGCAGAGCTGTCATGGGGCCATCTTTGGGATGAACTACATTCCTCGCTTTCACCATTACCGACGATGCTGTCAAGGCTCGAGAGTAGTTGACATTTTCCACAAAACGAGCAACATATTCGCTAGCCGGAGACAGCAGTATATCCTCCGGCTGTCCCATCTGCACAATTTTCCCGTCTTTCATAAGGGCAATCCGCTCCCCTATCTTTAGAGCCTCATCCAAATCATGGGTAATAAATACAATGGTTTTCTGTAGCTTATTCTGAATCTCCAGTAATTCATCTTGCATTTCCTGTCTTATCAACGGGTCCAGAGCACTGAAGGGTTCGTCCATCAACAAAATATCCGGGTCTGTAGCCAGAGCCCGGGCAATTCCCACTCGCTGTTGCATACCACCACTAAGATTGGCCGGATAAGAATCTTCCCAGCCTTTGAGTCCTACCATTTCGATGGCCTTTAAGGACTGTTGATCACGTTGGTCGCGTGCAATTCCCTGTATTTCCAGACCATAACCAACATTACCCAGTACAGTACGATGGGGTAAAAGTGCAAAACGCTGAAATACCATTCCCATTTTTTTGCGCCGCAGTTCCTCTAACTGGCGGGAAGACATACCTGTAAGCTCCAGCCCATCAATAATTATTTTTCCGGCAGTAGCGTTGATGAGACCATTAAGACAACGCAACAAAGTGGACTTACCACTTCCTGAAAGGCCCATAATGACAAAGCTTTCACCCTGCTCGACCTGAAAACTGACATCCCTGATGCCTACTACCTGTTTGGTTTGCTTTTTAATGCTCTCATTATCCATACCCTGGTTTAATAATCTTAAAGCCTTTTCTGGATCCGACCCATAAATCTTGGTTAAATGCTCGACCTTTATTATTGCCATAAAAATCATCCCTTTGTTTTGATGTCAAAATATTGTCAAAATATGAGCAGAATTGAATTATTAAAAGAATAAAAAAACTATGGTAAATTGCACCCAATTGGATTGCCAAAATAGCTGCCTGATACTGAAAAATTAGCAGCACAAGTTAAGCAGCACATATTGTTATATTAATTTTAAGAAGATAGAAAATATTAAGGGACAGCCTTCAGATGGGAAGATATAATAAGATAAATTTTATTTAAGAAGGCACAATAATCCCCATTCTCCCCTTCCTATTGCTTACGAGGTTAGCTGCCGGATTCGGGTCCAGGGCGACCCTACCAGATTTCCTGGATTCACCCCAAAATTTTGGTTCCCCCGCTCCTGATTAAATCAGGATTAAGCATGAGAATGGCAAATTTGCCGTTCGAAGAAACATTATACGATTTTCTTTAGATATTATACACTTTATAATACCTTAATTTCAAACACTCGATACTCTACAGTGATAAATCCTTTTTAACCTAACGTTAATATTAGACCAAGTGCCAGGCAGGAAAAGTTTATTAGTTTCCAATAAAAAATCGTTCTAAATAAGTACTGATATTAAATAGGTCCAGAGCCAAAGACAAAGCTATAAGCAGAGCAAGTATACCTAGCAGGTTATATTTTAGTCTCTGCTCTTCAACCTTCTTTTGCTCCGCCTTCATTTTATTCTCATCCCTTTTTCTGCGGGAATAATACTGATAATCCATTCTTACACCTCACATCCCATCCCTTACTGGGTAACATCCTGCGCCTTCCTGGCAATAAATAATTTTTTTGGGTGGAAAGCTGTCATTTTTCCCATTAATAATGTAAAATCTAATACTAATAGCGGTTTAAGGAGTGGATAAATTTGCAGGAAATACCCGCATTCCAGCTTAAATTTAAAGGACAGGAAGAGCACTTGCTGCTTCCTACTATTACCTCCATCAGAGTAGTACAGCATCTCTATGATGTTTTATTCCAGTATGCCATAACTCCGCAAGAGGAGGAAAGGCTGCAATGGTTTATTGGGCTAATGGAAACCCATATTAAGAGTAAGCCCAAAGCCCCGTTCTCTATGCCCATCTCTGAATTAGAGTTTCTAGACGAAGGGTTGCAGGAGTTAAAGCTATTAAACTGGATGCAATTACCGGCATCACTATTTGAAGTTGTCACCGATAATAATGGTGAAGAGGAAATAGAAAAAATTCTGCAATTGCTGGAGTCCATATTAACCTTTAACCGTCAGGGCGACAGTAATACAATAATAGTTTACCCCCAGGGCTTAACCAGGTATTAATCACTTTGTGTGATTAAAATAAAACGATAAAGGAGGCACTTAGAGTGAGTTTAAAAGGATCGCAAACCGAAAAAAACTTATGGGAAGCCTTTGCAGGTGAATCCCAGGCACGAAACAAGTACACGTACTTTGCCAGTCAGGCTGACAAGGAAGGTTATAAACAAATTGCAGCCATATTTATTGAGGCCGCAGAAAATGAAAAAGAACATGCCAAACGCCTCTATAAGCTGCTAATCGGAGGCTCAATACCGGCTACCACAGAGAACCTGCTTGATGCAGCCGAAGGAGAAAATGCAGAACATACCAGTATGTACCCGGGATTTGAAAAAACCGCCCGTGAAGAAGGATTTAACGAAATTGCTGATATTTTTAAGGAAATAGCTGAAGTGGAAGAAGAACATGAGAAACGCTTCAGAAAACTGCTGCAAAACATTAAAGAAGGAACGGTATTTAAGAAAGATAAACCAGTTAAATGGAAATGCCGCAATTGCGGATATGTCCACGAGGGTACCGAAGCTCCTGAAATATGCCCGGCTTGTGATCATCCTCAGAGCTACTACGAAGTTATGGCTGAAAATTATTAAGATGAAATTAAGAGAAAAGCGTCTGCCCGTAAGTGCGGGTAGACGCTTTTTATATCATGTATATCATGGGGATACCCTGAAGGGCACACGCGGTGCTTTTGATATATAACTACTGCTTTAATACGCCAGCAAAGCCTCGCGCAGTATCTTGGCTCCCAATATTGAGGTATTATCTCCCTTCTCATAAGGGGGTGAAATTTCCACCAGGTCAAAGCCTACCACCTGAAGTTTACCCAGGCGATGCAGAACCCGCAACAGTTCCCGGCTGGAAAAGCCGCCGGCCTCTGGGGTGCCGGTACCCGGTGCAAAAGCCGGATCTAATACATCAATATCTAGACTGAGATAAACTGGGCTTTCACCTATTCTATCAATTACTTCATCAAGTATGTCTTGCAATTGATCCAGGTACAGATTAGTCCTTTCTGCGGCAAACTTGAGCTCATCTCTAGTCGCAGAACGAATCCCCAATTGGTAAAGGCTCTTATCTCCTATCTCCTCTACCACATGACGCATAACCGAAGCGTGAGAAAGGCTCTCCCCCAGGTAATCACTACGCAGATCCGCATGGGCATCCAGCTGAATTACCACTAAATTAGGGTAACGACGATGATAAGATTTTATCAGAGGTAATGATACCAGATGCTCACCTCCAATAGCATATACCTGTTTACCTGCTTCCACCAGACCCTGGCTTACCACTTTAATACGCCGCAGGCTTTCACCTACATTGCCAAAAGGAATAATTATATCGCCGGCATCATAAAAATCAATTTCTTCCAGAGATTTATCCTGATAAACGCTGTATTCTTCAATACTTTCCGATACTTCTCGCACCCGGTAAGGTGCTAAACGGGTTCCCGGGCGAAAACTGGTGGTAGCATCCATAGGGATACCTATAATTACTTTAGAGCATTGCTCATAGTCCCTGCTGCTGGCCATAAAATTGGCCTTCTCTTCTAACAGTTGCCGGAAATTTTCACTCATAATTACTCACCTTCAGCAATTATCTTCTTCACAAAGGCCGGCAATTTAAAAGCCGCCTGGTGAATTTCCGGAGTATAGTATTTAAAATCCATTTCACCGGTAAATACGGGCTTTTCCGGATCATAACATTTGGAGCCTACTGTAAAGCTCCATAGCCCACTGGGATAGGTAGGTATAGCCGCCAGGTACAACCTGGTAATAGGAAAGTATTTATTAATCCCGTTGTATGCCATTTTAATTACATCTTCATTAAAAAAAGGTGATTCACTCTGCACTACCAGTATGCCATCATCCTTCAGGGCATGGAATACATTTTCATAAAAAGCCGTAGAGAACAAGGCCTGGGCTGGTCCTATCGGTTCTGTGGAATCCACTATAACTACATCAAAAGTATTTTTATGATCTTTAATAAATTGAATACCATCGGCAATAATCAGCTGGGCTTTAGGATGGTTAAAAGAGCAGGAATGATCTGGGAAAAAGTCCCGCGAGGCCTTAACCACCTGTTCATCTATTTCTACCAGTGTACCCCTACCAACACCAGGATGACGTACTACTTCTCTTAAAGCACCGCCGTCACCACCGCCAATAATCAGAACATTTCGCGGCGCGGGGTGAGCATTCAAAGCAATCATAGTTATCATCTCATGGTAGACAAATTCATCCTTTTCCGTAGTTTGTACCATACCATCCAAAAGCAGCATTTTGCCAAACTGTTCCGTATGCACAACTGCCAGGTGTTGAAAATCAGTTTGTTCAACCCGTAAGGTCTCTGTTGCCTTGCAGCTAAAACCTAAAGCCGGGGTTTGATATTCAGTTACCCATAATTCCAACCCATTTTCCTCCTTGTTAACCAGGCTCCTGGCTTTATATTATATAATCTACAACTTGGCAGGGTAACCTGCCGGTTAGCCCAATTTTACTTTGCGAAAACACTACTTGCCTCATAGTGTCATTGATTAAGGGGAAACACACTATCATTACCCTACGACTGATGACTAACGGCGTATAACGGCTTGCCCCTAATCTTCACGCCTCACACCTTACCCCTCACTCCTCACTTACTCATTAGTACCACAGGGGTACGGCAGCAAAAGCGCAACCTATTTTTTTAACAATATGCTCAGTCGAGGCCACTTTTATCTCATCCAGTTGCAAATTCCTCATCCGGAAAGCCTCTTCTACCATTTTCCTTACCCGGGCTTCGGCTTCCTCTGCCGGACACTTACCTTCATATTCCATAATAACCCCAAAACTATTTTGCTTTATACCCACCGCCACCGCGGCAGAAATAATCTCTCCCGGAACCGTACTAGTTATAGTACCAAATGCAATCGGTAAAAGAGAACCAGGGGGAATTATTAGTTCCGGTTCATATTCACAACCTGGAGGTAAAATACTACTTACTTTTAAAAGATTGGTATTTCCCACCCGGGCGTTTAACAAAGCCCCATCAAAGGCTGTGAGTTCTGTTTCTCCTTCAGCTGAGGCTGCAGTAAGAAAATACTTTTTCGGTAACGGTAACAAAATTAAAACACCTCCGGAGTTATTTTTGGCGCGCAAGAAATACGCGCAATAGATACATTATATACAAACACCTGACAAAATAAAATAAAATTATTAATAGATGAAAGCAGACGAGATGAGGAGTGAGAGGCGCACGGAATAATTAACCCCGTATTTTGTTTCTAACCCATGGCGGAACGGCACAGGGGCCGTTCCCTACACTTCCCACCGGAGGCTGCCGTGTACCCGTCTAGCGTGAAGCTTCTGCTACCAGCACGCTATTTTCTTATTAACCGCCATGGCCGGGGGCCATACCCTAAAGGGCACACGGCAAAACAAGCATGAAAATATATCAAAAGGACCGTCCCCGTGATATATAGTGTCTATTTTCGTATTAACGGCCATGGCCTCAGGCCGCAAACAAGCATGAAAATGGGGTTTGAGGTGTTAGGTATAAATCAATATTTATTATAATTCAGTGTAATTCATATTTTTCAGTGTTTTCAGTGTCTATTTTCATATTAAGTATTATGGTTTCCACTTTTTCCGGGTTCCTCCAGCTTTTTAACATACTCCAGAAAATTGTTTACTGATTTGCGGCGCGATTTCTGGCGAGGATAAATAACATAAAAATGCCTTTTTACCAATGGATTGCTTATACGGGCACTATGAATCTTACGGTAATTTTCAGCCTTTTTAACCGCCCAACGGGATACTATAGAAATTCCCATTCCCGCTTCAACACTGGCCAAAACCGCTTCCGTACTACCGGCTTCAATATAAACATGCAAATCCTCTTTTTTAATCCCATGGGCCGCCAGCAAATCTTCGACCGCTTTCCGGGTACCGGAGCCTTTCTCCCGGAATATCCACTTATCATTGGCGATACTTTCCAGGTTAATCTCGCCTGAGTGGGCCAGTTTATGATGCTCTGGCATTACTATCACCAGTTCATCTTCCAACCACTCAAAGCCTTCTACTTTGCGGTTATTAATCCATCCACCAACAATAGCTACATCTAGCTCCCTTTCTGCTACGCAAGAAAAAATCTTTTCCGTATCGGCAATATCTATGCTAATGCTTACATTAGGGTGTTTCTCCTTAAATCTTTTTATAAGCTGGGGCAGTATATATTCCCCAGGAATATTGCTTGCTCCCAGACCCAGACTCCCCCGGCGGCTTTCTGACACTTCTTCCATAGCCTTCTCGGTCTTTTCCATAGCTTTAATAATATCCCGAGCACAATAATACAGAGTCTCCCCGGCTTCTGTAGTTTTCAGGCGCCGCCCCGACCTTTCCAGCAGCAATACTCCATAAATATCCTCCAAGCCTTGTATCTGCTTGGTAACCGCAGGTTGGGAAAGCCCAAACTCTTCCGCTGTTTTGGATAGGTTTTGGGTTTCCACTACCCTGACATAGGTTTTAAAAAGATTTAAGTTCAATTTTCACCCACCCTCTCTGTTTATCTCAGGAAACCTTCCAGAATAGTATCAATAGCATCTTTTTCAGTCATCCCCAGTGACATCAGTTTAATTAACTGTTCTCCCGCTATCTTGCCAATAGCTGCCTCATGGGTTAGTACCGCTTCGGCATTCTCCGCTATTAGTTCCGGAATGGACTGAATACGAGCTTTATCCATTATAATAGCATCACATTCCACATGGCCCAGGCATTCATTTTGACCTACCAGGGCAGCTTTAAAAACCTGGACTGAATCATCCCGTCCCACCGAACGGGAGAGAATCTGACCGCTTCCTCCCTGGCCTTCTATATATAACCTGACATCGGATACGGCTTTTTGCTCACCATGGGTCATGAGCCTTTCCACAATTTTTAAACTGGCCTTGTCCCCAATGTGGGCAATAGTAGTACGGATAGTATCATCCACACCCTTGATTTGCACCATTTCCATCTCAGCTATGGCACCGTTTTCCAGGATTATATTAGTAGTAGGATTTAATATCCTTTTGCCCTGCCCGTTTCCCTCTCCGTAGTGCTTTTCCGCATACTTCATACGGGCACCTTTTTTAACTATTATTTCATGAATACCATCATGACCGGAATCACTGTGGCTATCATTATGGATACCACAACCGGCAATAATGGTTATATCAGCATCTTCACCTACCACAAAAGTGTTATAAACTTTATCGTGGAATCCCGCTTTGGTAACAATCACCGGTACATGGACCGTCTCATTACGGGTACCTGGTTTTATTTCCACTAGTAAACCATTATTATCGGCATTGGTACCTATTCTAATATTTGGAGAAGACTGCCGGATAACCGGCTCCCCATCCCGCCTGATATTGATAGCTCCCGCAGGGATGGATTTAATATTACTAATTACATCTAATAGCTGCATATCTACTGGTTTAAAGTTCATAACATACTTCTCCCCTGCATTGCTCTCTCATTTTACACTGGACGTCATCCCTGATTAGCGGCCATATTTGCTTTGAAGAACCTTGTAATTTAATGAATCCCTCTTCCAGGACAATAATTTCATCACAAATAGGCAATACATTTTCGTGGTGAGTAATAATAATAGCTGTTGATTCAGGATTATCCTGATACTTTTGGACTATAAGACCGATAAGCCTCTGTACCGTCCACAGGTCTACCCCTGCTTCCGGTTCGTCAAAAATGCTGATAACACTATCACGCGATAGTACCTGGGCAATTTCTATGCGTTTTGCTTCTCCCCCGCTTAGCCCGGGGCCCATATCCCGGTCCAGATAATCTTCCGGACAAAGTCCTACATCTCGTAGTTTCTTCCGTAAGCCCATACCATCTACGCCCGGAGCAGCAATTTTAATGAGGTCCGAAACGTTCAATCCTTTAAACCGGGGGGGCTGTTGAAAGGCATAAGCAATCCCGCGGCGGGCACGCTCGGTAACACCCAATTGACTGATATCCTCTCCATTAAGATAAATGTTGCCGGCACTATGCTGATAAATCCCCATAATAACTTTGGCCAGAGTAGTTTTTCCACCACCATTGGGGCCGGTTATGGCATAGAGCTTACCCGGTTCGAAATTAATATTAATATCGCGAATAATTTCTCGCCGGAAACCATTGGAATTGTTAACCGTCATGCTTACGTTTTCAAGTTTAAGCATATTTTTATACCTCCATATTTACAGGCTCGACAGTTATTTCGACGTTTATTTTACCATAACTTCGGGTTATAGTCTAATTGCAAATACTGATTGGTAAAGGAAATAAGTAAATGATTATAAAGGATAGGGATTTTGGTAGAAATAATATATCAAAAGGACCGCGTGTGCCCTTCAGGGTATCCCCTTGATGTATTATTCTGGGTCTACTTCTATCGCCCGTGCTATTTCCTGGCCAATAGCCATACGGTTATTACCCAGGTCGACGGTAACTGGCCCCCTGAATGGATGCCGAGCTAATATAGTTATATTGGTACCAGGGGTTATCCCCATTGCCATTAGACGGTTACAGGCTGCTTCCCCTTTGTTAATTTTAATTATAGTGGCCTTCTGCCCTGGTAGTAATTCATTGATAGTCATTGTTAGCCCTCCTTTTAAAGTGGTAAGAGAATATTCAGGCTTATTCCTACTATGAATGAAGTTAGAAATCCCATTCCTAATATCTTAAGCAATCCCCGGGCTCCAATTTCGCGAACAATCATTACCATGGCCGGTAAGCAAGGCAATGACAGACTAATCATAGCAATAGCAATAGTAGCCTCCCGTGGCGTAAGAGCCATATGCAACAAAATCAGGGGAGCCAGGTAACGCTGAAAAATAGTAACTAAGACTGCTACCAAAGCCTCTGCCGGTATTCCAAATAAAGAACGGCTTATACCTTCCAGCGCATATAAATGCTCTAATACACCGGATTCAAGCAAAGCCCGTACCGCTATGCTCATAACTAATAGCAGAGGCAAAACCTCGGTAAAAAACCCGGCAAAACGAATCTTTACTTTATTTAGCAGGTTACCCCAGGTGGGAATCCTTAATGGGGGTAATTCACAGACAAAAAGCTTTTCCTGTGGTAACAGGCGATTAAGAATAAGCCCCAGTACTACCAGAGTGATTAACATGGTGGCAACTATAATAGCTGGAGAAACATGAAAAGCAGCTATAACTGAAGTTAGTATGCCCAGAGTCGCGGCACAGGGTATGACTATGCTCAGGATAGTAATAACAATAAAACGTTCCCGTTCCCGGGTTATCATTCTAGTGGCTACAACTGCCGGAGTACGACAACCAAAGCCCAAAGAAAGAGGAATAACTGCCTCTCCGGATATACCTACCAAACTACCCAGGCGGGCAAAGGCTACGGAATATCTGGGCAACAGACCACTATCCTCCAAAAGTGCCATAATAATTGAAACCATAAGCATAGCCGGCATTACAATAGTAAATGGTACTATTAAGCCTTCCGGTACCGCCAGGCTCAGTATATTGGATAACAAGCCCGGTGGCAGTAAAGATTTAATTGATGCTGCTATATAGTGATTAACCGGTTGTAGTAGCGCGGTCAAGGGACCTTCCGCCAGCTGAATGGATTTTAGCAACAATACAAAACCCAGGTATCCTACCAGGAGCAGAATAAGTACTCCCGGAAAAGGGGCATCTATCAGGGTCTGCATTTTCTCCAGCCAACCATAATGCTTCTTATTAGCCGTATTTACAACCTGCTCAGCTATTATCCTGGCCCTTTGTGAACGTTCCATGATACCTTCGCCCATAGTACAATTACTGCACATACCAGCATTACCACAAGCAGTGCAAGATATTAAGGCAGGCTGCTTTATCCCCGCAATTCCTTTTACAATATAATTATTAATGATAGCTTTTAACTCCTGGCTATTGTGGGTGGAAGTTTCAATTACTGGACAACCCAGGAGACCTGCCAGAGCCTGGCTATCAATTTTAAGACCGAGATTTTCGGCCTGGTCAACCTGATTAAGCGCTACCACAACTGGCCATGAATGTTCCAATAATTCAAGGGTTAAGGCAAGATTGACCTCCAATCGGCTGGCATCTACCACATTAATAATAAGGTCAATCTTCTCCTCCTGTAGCAGCTTTTTTACCTGTTCTACAGCCGGGTCAGAGGTATGCAGGGAATAGACTCCAGGGGTGTCAAAAACACTAACCTTCTTGCCTTCCCAATCCACTACTACTTTACTTATCTCCATTGAAGTTCCAGCATAGTTGGATACAATGTTTTCAGCCCCGGTTAGAAAATTAAATATAACGCTTTTTCCAGTATTAGGTTGACCAATAAATACGATTGCCATATGTTACCTCATTTTTTTAGACATTGATAATCATTATCAATGGGTGCATAAAAAATTTTTATTTCGCGCTACGGCATTCAGGACAGTAAGCATAAAATTTGAGGTCATGATCAATAATTTCGTAGCCTTTACTTTCAATCTTTTGCTCCAGTATGTTTAGCAGGTCATCTTCCATTTCAGTAATCCGGCCACAATCTATACAAATAATATGATGGTGCTGGTGCATTCCTTCATCACAGAGCTCATAACGGTAACGTCCTTCATCAAACATGGTTTTATAAAGCACTTCAATACTGGCCAATTTGTCCAGGGTTCTATATACGGTAGCTATACCAATATTGGGCATCTTTTCCCGTGCTTTATACAGTACCTCTTCGGCGCTAAGATGTTTACCCTGGTTATCCATCATAACTTCCAGGATTGCTGCCCGCTGTCCGGTAATTCTATAATTACTGTCTTTAAGTTTCTCTTTGATACTATTCATGCCTTGCTCCTTTAAAATCCTGGTCGTCGGAGGAAATGATAATGATTATCATTTCCATTATATCTTTTAGGCAATAGAATGTAAATACAAATGCCGGGATAACTCCCGGCATTCTTTTTCTAAGGTTCTAAGGCTTATTTGCGCAAATCTTTAATCTCAGCCTTATCTTCCAGGTTTTTTAGATAATCTGCAAAGGCTTTATCCTTTTTCTCCTTTTTTAAGTCAGCCATGACCGGGTTCTTAACTTCTTCGAAAGATGGGGTCTGAGCTTCTTTCTTGTCCCCGGCTTTAATTAGGTGGTAACCAAATTGAGTTTTTACCGGGTCTTTAGTTAATTCACCCGGTTGCAGTTTTAGTGCTACCTCCTTGAATTCAGGAACCAAATTACTGCCTTCATTAACCGGCCCCAGGTCACCACCCTGTTCTTTACTGGAGCAGGTGGAATACTGCCGGGCCAAGTCAGCAAAATCAGCCCCGCCGTTTAGTTTGACCAGAATGTCACGAGCTTCTTTTTCTGTGGCTACCAGTATATGCGATATCTGGATACCGCCTTCTTCGCTATATTTACTAATATTTTCTTCATAGTAGGCTTTAGCTTCTTCATCGTTCACTTTAGTTTTGCCCGTTACCTTATCGTGAAGTTTCCCGTAAAGCAGCTGGGTTTTTAATTCCTGGCGAAAATATTTTTCATCCAGGCCGCTTTCCTCCAGGAATGTCTTGTAATCTTGCTGTTTCATGATTTTATCAATTTCGCTGTCGCTAATCTTTATATCCTGCTCTTTAGCATGCTGCCAGAGTATTTTTTGCATAACCATTTCTTTAAAAGTCTGCTCTTCTAATTTCTCTATAGTTTCTTTATCTTTGCTTTCATCTAATTTTTGCGAGCCCCCCCACATCTGTTGTTCGTAAAAAAGTTTAAGAATCTTTAAATGCTCGTCAAATTCAGTCTGGCTTATCTTATCTCCATTTACCTCACCAATAATCTTGGCCTGCTCCTGACCGCTGGTCTGCTCCTGAACGCCATCTGATTTGCATCCCGCCAATATCAAACCCATTATTAAAAGAGCTATTAAGAAAATCTTTCTATCCATTTCAAATACTCCTCCCCATCTAGCTGAAAGCAATTATACCACACTTCACCCCCATACTAAATAAGTCCGGGGACAGGCACCGGACTTATTACTCCTCACTATCTACACGATTCCCTGGGCCATCATGGCATCTGCTACTTTGGTAAAACCGGCTATATTGGCGCCGCCTACCAGGTTTCCTTCCATACCGTATTCTCGGGCTGCTTCACTGGATTTACGGTAGATGTCGACCATGATATCCTTTAATTTAGCATCTACTTCTTCAAAGCTCCAGGCGTAGCGCATGCTGTTTTGCGACATTTCCAGGCCGGAGACTGATACTCCCCCGGCATTTACTGCTTTGGCCGGGCCAAAAAGAATGCCTTTCTTCAGGAAAAGCTCAACTGCTTCAGCACAACAAGGCATATTTGCAGCCTCAGCTACACAGATGCAACCATTAGCAATAAGCTTTTCGGCATCTTCAAACTTTAATTCATTTTGAGTAGCAGTTGGTACCGCAATATCACAGGGAACTTCCCAGGGAGATTTACCTTCCACCCATTGCAGTCCAAACTGGTCAGCATAAGCCCGAGCGGGGCGCCGGTAAACACACCACAGGTCCATCAACATATCCAGCTTTTCACCCTTTATCCCCTCGGGATCATAAACATAACCGAATTCATCACCGATAGTTACTACTTTGGCTCCCAGCTGGTTAGCCTTTTCTATAAAAAAGGTTCCTACATTACCGTATCCGGAAATAGTGATAGTCTTGCCCTCAATACTATCTCCTTTTGCCTTGAGCATTTCTTCTATAAAGTAAACCGTACCATAACCGGTAGCTTCCGGGCGAGCCAGACTTCCTCCCCAGCTTAAGCCTTTACCGGTGAAAACACCTTCGAAGTTATTTACAATTCTCTTATACTGTCCAAAAAGATAACCAATCTCGCGTCTTCCCACTCCAATATCACCTGCGGGTACGTCGGTGTCTGGCCCAATATGGCGATAAAGTTCAATCATAAAGCTCTGACAAAAGCGCATTACCTCACCGTCTGATTTGCCCCGGGGGTCAAAATCACTGCCCCCTTTGGCTCCTCCCATGGGTAACCCAGTAAGGGAGTTCTTAAAAATCTGTTCAAAACCGAGAAACTTGATAATACCCAGATTAACTGAAGGATGAAAACGTAATCCACCCTTATAAGGGCCTATAGCGCTATTAAACTGCACCCTGAACCCCCGGTTAACCTGAACCTCTCCCTGGTCATTAACCCAGGGAACCCGGAAAATCACTTGCCTTTCCGGCTCTACTATCCTTTCTAATACCCCACTTGAGATATACTCCGGATGCCTGTCAATTACCGGCTGCAGTGATTCCAATACCTCGTGTACTGCCTGGTGAAATTCAGGCTCCCCCGGATTACGCCGAACTACCCGTTCCATTAGTTCGCTTACATATGACATATAATTTCCTCCTTTAAAACTACCTTCCTACTCATGGAAGCAAGGGGACGGTTCTTTTGCTTCCATTCATGGAAGCAAAAGAACCGTCCCCTTGCTTCCTTATTTAAAACCAACTTCCACCGCGTTTTGAATAATTTCCATCATGTCATTAAACATTTGGATAAACGCACCTTCAGCATTAAAAAATTCAGCAATTTCCTTAATTTGGTTAGCTTTGGCAAACATCTGGCTTAGTTCCAGGACACTATCACTGTTCACCTCTTGGCCCAACATTTGAGCCCGGTTAAACTCCATCTGCTGGTCACGGATTTGTAAAATTTTTTCTTGATACTCGGGATTTTTTTCTACTACCGATTTTGCCGCCACATACCGCTTATATATTTCACTGCCGGTAATAGCGCGAGCCAACTCATGAGCCTTATCATAGGGATTGATTACATCTGCCAATATTAACACTTCCTTAATATATAGTTTCCACCAAATTAACAGTTAACACATCTGACGTCAACCGGTACAGTATATCAAGAGATAATACCCTTAAATACTCCGACTAAAAAGATAGCATAAATTAACCCCCCGCCCATTAAAATAGGGGCACTAATATGTTTACGAGTACGCAGTTGTACAAATATTATCAGAGCTGATAGCAAGGCCAGACTAGCTGATACCAGGGCACTGCTGGTAAGTTGCCAATCGGTTAGAAAGATACCCAGAGCAGGAATTAAGGAACTCTGGAAAACCATCGCTCCGGTTATATTACCTAATGCCAGGGTATCCTTTTCCCTTGATACCCAAATGACACTGTTAAACTTCTCGGGAAGCTCCGTGGCTATGGGAGTAATAATCAGAGCCAGAACAAAGGCCGGAACGCCATAGGTATGGGCAACCACTTTAACCGATTCCACAAAAAGAGTAGCTCCCAATATCATAATGCCCAGGGCCACCAAAACCTGGATAATAATCCAGAGCAACTCAGCATGGCGGCGATCAAAATAACAGGGAGGCATTTGATTATCCGATTCCAGATCCCTTTCCTGGTTTAACATGAAGTGCACGTATAAAATATAAGAAATTACCATTACCACTGCAATACCCACTTGCAATGAACGCAGGGCAGGGGGAATCATACCGGCCAAAATTGCCACCGCAAAGATGATCATAAAAAACAGTAAATCTCGGGACATAGTAGAATAATCAGCCATTACTTTTACACCATGGGCACGCCCGCGGCGAAATATAACTACGGCCAGACCGGTTACAAACATGGCCAGGGTGGAAAGCATAAGCGGTGCTCCCAGTATGGCACCAATACCTATATCATGGCCTTCGGTACCACGGCCAAAAACGATAGCAATAATCGGTATTATGGTTTCCGGTAAAGCAGTACCAACTGCTGCCAGAACACTTCCCACTGCTCCTTCCGACAGGTTAAACTTTTTACCCAGCCATTCGACTCCATTAACAAAAAGTTCTGCTGCTAAAAGTATAATTCCTAGACTAACTATGAGTATGGCAATGCTCTTCATTTAGCGTTCTCCTTCATATCAATTAAGGGCTGCATCCTTACCTGCCGCTGTTGCAAGCTGGCCAAATGGGTAAAGCCGGCATCTATTAATACACCTCGGACTTCCTGCAGTCCTTCACCCACCTGACGAGGGTGGTGCGCATCGGATCCAAGTGTAACGGCAATTTGTTTAGAAGCTATCAGGTCAATTACCTCCTGCTGGGGATATATTTCCCCAACCGGTTTACGCAAGCCGGCACTATTAATTTCTATTATCATACCGGCAGCTTTAATACTCTTGAGTAATTGTTTCACGTGAAACAATATGTTATTCTGGCGGGGGCGGTGACCCCAGATTTTTATCAAATCCAAATGCCCAATTATATCAAACAAACCAGAGTCTACTGCCATTTGCACAAGTTCAAAGTAACGGCTATAAACCTGATCTATATCCTTTTCCTCAAATAAATGTCGAAAATCGGGATGATCGAATCCCCAGCCATCAATAAAATGAACCGAGCCAATAATATAATCGAAATCGCAGCTCTGCTCAAGCTGTTGTATATAGTCTTCCCGACCGGGAATATAATCTACTTCCAAACCCAGTTTTAATTTTATATCTGGGAATTCTTCCTGCAGACGCTTTAATACACTGATATCTATCTGGGACACGAATTCATCATGTTCAGCAAACCCCAGTTCAAAAATTTGCCGTTCCCGGGCCGTGATTAAGAATTTTTTCAACCAGTCATAAGTATACTGATACTCACCATGGGCCAGCGTATGAACATGATAGTCTTGTAACATGACTTAACCATCCTCTATCTATTATCTGGCTTTATTATGCCAAAACCTTAAGTCTAAATTATTTTAGTTTATTTTAAAGCAAAGCTCAAACGAATTAAATATAGGGACAAGGGGACAGGTCCACTGTCCCATTTTCGATGGGACAGTGGACCTGTCCCCTTGTCCCTTCAGGGTATCCCCGTGATATATTTACACGTAGCAGGCTAGCCCGCCATCAACCAGGAATATGTTTCCGGTTAACCAGCTTGAATGATCCGAGGCAAAAAATAAAATGGCTCCGTTCATGTCTTCCGGGTATCCAACCCGTTTCATAGGAAACAACCGATTCAGTTTATCCATTTTCCCTGCTGCCTCCAGGCGGTTAATCTCGCCCTGTAACATGGGTGTTATTATATGGGAGGGGCAAAGGCAATTAACCCTGACTACTGGGCCCAGGTCTGCTGCCATAGCCCGGGTAAGGTTTACCACTCCACCTTTCATGGCACAGTAGGCAGTGGACTGGTATGCCCCCAGAGTACCCAGTATGGAGGATATATTTATAATACTGCCTCCACCACTTTCCTGCATTAAGGGTACCATCACCTGCGATACCTCAAAAACACTGCGCAGGTCAATGCGATACATCTGGTCAAAATCCTCCATAGTTGTCTCCAGGAAGGGCTTGCGCATAGCTGACCCCGCATTATTAACCAGGATATCCAGACGACCCCATTCACTTTTAACTAAATCGCGTATTTTCTCAATATCAGCTCGAACAGTTACATCCCCTGGACAGGCCAGAGCCGTTCCACCCTTTTCTTTTATTTCTGCTACCGTCTCCTCCAAGGGACCGGACCGTCGTCCCGTAACCAGTACCTGGGCTCCGTGTTCAGCCAGAGCAATGGCCGCTCCTTTACCAATTCCGGTGCCTCCACCGGTAACTATAGCTACTCTTCTTTCTAGTTTCATCCCCTCAAACCCCCTACAAATTCTATATCTACCAAACACTTCTACAAAGACAATCAATTCCCTTTTTAGGCTACACTTTATGCCGATAATTTCTAGAAATTCAGGTTATTAATAAACTCCTCCTGAAAACCGCAGTAGTGAGCTAACTCTACACATTGAACCTTATCCTGCAACATTCTGGCCTCCCGCCGTTTTTTATCAGAAAGCAGGGCCAGCATGGCTCCCTGGGCAGCAGCATTACCTATGTTAACCACTTTTTCGAGATCAACCGAAGGAATCATTTTAATTAACATAGCGTTCTCCGGGTCTATATAACTACCGAAAGCACCAGCCATATAGATATGGTCCAGTTGTTGCAGGCTTACTTCAGCTTCCTCCATAACAATATCTATTGCCGTCCGTAAGGCTGCTTTGGCCAGTTGTAATTGCCTGATATCCTCCTGGTTCACTACTATCGGTGCACCTGCTCTGCTATCCAGTAAAACAATTTCCATCCCCCGTTCACTACCTCGGGTAACCCATTGCTCAGTTGCTTTGCTAGTAATAATACCTTTATCATCTATGTATCCTGCCTTCAACATGCAGGCTATCAGGTCGATAATAGCTGACCCGCAAATACCATTTGCTACTTGAGAACCGGGGATATGAAATTGCAGTTTACCATCACTGTCCCAATCCACCCGGTCTATTACCCCTGCACCTGCCCGTGCTCCACAACTAATTCCCCCACCCTCAAAGGCTGGACCTGCAGCAGCAGAAGCGGCAAAGAATTGGCCTTTTTTACAGAGTACTACCTCACCGTTAGTACCAATATCTATAAAAAGGTAGATACCAGCTTTTTGCGACTGCAGTGTAAGCAATCCGCCTATGGTATCAGCACCAATAAATCCCCCAGCCTGGGGTAGAATGTAGACCATGGCGTTATCACCGGCAGTAAAACCAAGCTCGCGGGCGCTGAAGTTTAGCTCATCCACTATTACTCCACTATAGGGTGCAGCAGCAAAACCGGACGGGTTTATACCCAGCAGTAAATGCAACATAACTGGGTTTCCTACAACTGCAAAATCATATATGTCATGAGGGCTTATTTCTGCATCCCTCTGCAATTCCTCAATCGCGGCGTTTATATTATTTATTAAGACCTGGTGCAAACGGGTTAGCCCATCAGGATTATCCAGACAATAACTAACCCGTGATATAATATCGGCTCCATATACCCGTTGCATATTAGTTTTAGCTGTCATTCCCCTGACTTTACCATCCTGCAAATCTATGAGAGCAGCAAAAAGGCTAGTACTGCCCAAATCCAGGACTATCCCATAAGCACTTTTTTCTTCCCGGCTTATGGATCTTACCAGCTGCGAATTAAAAATAAGAGCATAAAGCTCCAGAGCGGGGCGACCAACCCTATCCAGACTAGATAATTCATTCCAATTGCTGCTACCCAACTGCAGCATTAACCCGGGCAAAGCTTTTTTAATACGTCGCTGTAAAGGAACCGGAGCTTCCTTATCCAAGCCAGGTATAAATACTTGGCGGCGCTCCACCCGCGGCGCTAAATGGTTTATTTCTTTAAAAAGTTTTACCTTGATATCAGAACCCAAGTCGCCATAATGCAGGTAAACATCTACATCTTCGTCAATATAACAATAGCAGGCTAACCTTTCCCCGGTTTTAATTTCTTCCGCCAGCAGATATTCTCGCTCTTCTTCACTTATCTCATTGACCTGCCCCTCAATACGCACCTTGCACTTACCGCAGGTACCCCTGCCACTGCAGGAACCAGCTACATCAATACCATTAGCGGCTATACTATGCCAGAGATTAACTCCAGTAAAGGTATAGTACTCATAATAGCTGCCATCAGGATAAATAAGCCTTATCTTTACTTTTTCCACCATAATCACCTGCCCGACTCAGACAGTATCCTGTGGGGATGGGTATAGATATTAAACCGTTCACCCCGGGCAAAGCCCAGGATGGTAATTCCGGATTTTTGGGCTATTTCCTGAGCCAGGCTGGTTACTGCTGCCCGGGAAACAACCAGTTGTATACCCATCGCTGTCAGTTTTTGAATGATTTCGTGACTAATCCGCCCACTGCTAAGAAATATTTTGTCGAAGCAGCTTATTCCATTTAATAAACAATATCCATATAACTTATCTACCGCGTTATGCCGACCGATATCCTCCCTGCTTATCAGTAATCCTTCCTGATTGGCCAGGCTCATTACATGAACATCTCCGGTTTGCTTATGCAAAAAAGAGACATTAAGATGTGCTTGCATCAGATAGCTGATGCATGCCGCTGGACAATAGATATCCGGAGTTTTCCCAATATGATTGGGCGTCGCAGGTTGGGAAATTAAACTTACATTTATAGTGTTATCGTCAATATCTATCGTTTTAATATCATCACTACTTGAAACCTGACCCTCCATAAAAAGATGACCAATAATTAATTCATCCAGGTGAGAAGGAGTACAACATATGTCTTTATAGAAAACTTCATTAACATAAACCTTAAAACACTCTTCATTTATTATTACATCCCGAAACTCCTCTATGCCTGTCTTCGGGGAATACCGGTAAATTAAGCGGTATACCGTTTCCTCATTACTCATGCCCGGACCTCCAATGTCTTTTTAAAAGTATGCGACACCGGCCTATATAATATAAAAAAGGCGGCCCGAAGCCGCCTCTTTTACTATTATGTTTATTCCGTTTTAGTTTCAGCCATTAGAGCAAATGCAAATATAAACACCCATACCATCGAGGCAAGAAGAGCAACTAGAGCTCCGTTCAAATCTCCACTACTAGTAAACTGTTTATTGCCCATACTGTACATAACGTTAAAAACTACCAGTCCTACTCCGGTCAGAATAAAAATTATCTTTTTAAACCCGGCCGATAGCTGGAACTTCTTAGCCCAGCCGCAAAACTTAACGAATATAAAAATTCCCAGTAATACCATTAAGAAGGTAAATAGTCCATTGCCCCAGATCCCCGGTGCCGCGGGTCCTGATGAGCCGAATAATGCCAACACTTTTTTCCCCCCCCTCGCCCTTCTTTTATTAAAAACATTGTATTACTTAACCAATACTAAAACAAGGGAGTTTAGCACCCGATGGGTACAACAAATTCAAACACGTTCCCTGTCCTATCAAGTAGTTATTCTCTATATATAATCAATTTCCTGCTTAAAAAACATAATTTTTGATAAAAATAGTGTTTCCACTACAAAAACCCCAAATCTCTAATCTGCAATTCCAACAAAGCTTTACAAACTATTCTTAATTCATTATAATAGTTTCTGCATTTAAAAGAAATAAAGTAAGTAAATCAGATAGTCGCAGGCCTTTAAGGCCTGAGGAAAGTCGGAGCTCCACAGGGCAGGGTGCTGGATAACGTCCAGTGGGGGTGACCCCAAGGAAAGTGCCACAGAAACAAACCGCCGGGAGCGGAGATCAGAGGTCGGAAGTCAGAAGTTGAAGTCGGAAGTTTTCTGGTTGACGGGTTCTGGTCTCCGTTTTCGGTAAGGGTGGAAAGGTGAGGTAAGAGCTCACCAGCATTTAGGTGACTAAATGGCTCGGTAAACCCCATCCGGAGCAAGACCTAATAGGGGAACCATGAAGTAGCCCGCTTCGTTCCCGGGTTGGTCGCTAGAGGTGCCAGGTAACTGGTATCCCAGATAGATGGCTATCAAATACAGAACTCCGCTTATAGATTTACTTACTTCGTTAAGAAAACCGCCTTTACGGCGGTTTTTTTACTCTTAACGTCTCCATTCTTCATCACATCTCGCATGATTATAATTTCATTTCCTCCACATTTATGTTATATTTTGGAGAAGAGTTATCATAAAGGGAGTTTTTATAGTAATGAATATGAACGATAAGCAGATGCTATATATACTTCAGCATATGATTGAAAACCCCTATATGGGTGTGCTCTATATTAATACTAGTTGTCAAATTATCCTGGTCAATCAAACCTTTGCCGATATACTGGAGGTGGACCGGGATTCTCTGATTGGCAAACACGTTAACGAAATAATACCCCGCTCGCGCCTACCCTACACTATATTAAACGGTGAAACCAATCTGTGCGAACTATGTTGCGTTAATCATAAAGAAATGATATCTATGCGCGTCCCTATTTATAATGAAGGAGAAATAGTAGGGGCTATGGCCAAAACCCTTTTCCTTGATATGGAAGCAGCACGGATTATGATTCAGCATATGAATAATCTGCAAAATAGTAATTCCGTAGAAAAACATGCCAAATATCATGGCAAATATACATTAAATGATATTGTTGGTAACAACCAGAATATTGTACGGATTAAAACCTTGTGTGCCCAGGTAGCTAATAATGTATCAAATGTATTAATTATCGGCGAAAGTGGAACTGGTAAGGAGCTTTTTGCCCATGCTATACATAACAGCGGTTACCGCCGCAGCAATCCCTTTGTACGTATTAATTGTGCCTGTATTCCCCAAAACTTGA
>ERZ747221.1685-NODE-1685-length-21431-cov-3.956776_pt1 | contig 21431 bp, 23 predicted proteins | sample MGYA00374949_ERZ747221 | MGnify/ENA primary metagenome ERZ747221 (study PRJEB28779, sample SAMN05720172) | bioreactor metagenome | isolation source: Anaerobic biogas reactor | place: USA:Washington, USA | collected 2015-08-08 ... | reverse complement strand
ATCCCGAGCACCGGCTTTACGCCAACCACCTAGCCGGCGGCGGCATCCTCGATGTGGGGTGCTATCCGGTCTCGATGGCCCGGCTGATAGCCGGTGCGGCCGTCGGCAAGCCGTTTTGCCGGCAGGCCGGGGGCGATCTGGGCGTACTTGCCGGCAGACAGGTGTTCCTTGCGCTGCTCGAGAGACAAGTCCGTCAGGATCGAATAGACCAGCGCCTTGATCTGCCCCTTGGGCGCGCTGCTGTGGTGGAACAGCTGCAGTACCTCTTCGAAGCGGCGGGCATACCAGATGTGGTCCCGGGGCCGGATGATCTTAACCTGCTCAGCCAGGGCAAACGGCTGTCCGAATTCGTCAAACAGCTCGAAGTTGATCAGGTACTCGTTGCAGCGCTGCTTGTTCAGGGTGCAGTTTCTGAAGCGGCAGGTGTAATCGGCGCTTTGCGGAACGTACGAGATATCGCCGCAGGCGGCCGAAAACGGGAGAACGCCGCGAATCGAATAATCGGTCTCGCAGGCCGAAAAATACATCAGGCCGCTGTTGGGCCGGCCGCCTTCCGGCGTTGTGAACGTGTTGCCGTCATGCCAGCGGTGGTAGAAAGGCACCACGCGCAGGATGGAGTAATCCACCTGGTACAACGTGGCAAAGGGGATAACCCGTATGCGCATGGCTCCGTCCTTCCTGCTTATTTCGGCCGGTTCTTCGCATGTCCATTATAGGACGAGCAGTTATAACTGGCAAACGGCGCTGACCGATTTGTCCGGAATATTGCCGAATTCCTGACTACTGCCCCACGGTCCGGATGCCTATAATGAACTCAAGTGCAGGCCTTTTGCAGAAAAACACACGCACGGAGGTGCCTATGGAAACCTTTCGCAAAGTTAAAACCGCCCTGATCGGCTGCGGCATGATCAGCGACACCTATTTGGAAAACTGCTGCCGCGTGTTCAATATCCTGGATGTGGTCGGCTGCTCGGACATCAAGCCGGAGCGCAGCGCCGCCCAAGCCGGGAAATACGGTATCCGGCAGATGACCAACGAGGAAATCCTTGCCGATCCCACGATCGAGCTGGTGATCAACACCACCTATCCGGTCTCCCACTACGCCGTCTCAAAGGCCGCCCTTCTGGCCGGCAAGCATGTCTACAGCGAGAAGATGATCGCAGCCACCCTGGCGGAGGCGCTTGAACTGGAGCAGCTGGCCCGCGAGCGGCAGCTCCTGATCGGCTGCGCGCCCGACACCTTCATGGGCGCCGGTCTGCAGACCGCGCGAAAAATACTGGACGCGGGTCTGATCGGAACGCCGGTCTCCGCCCAGGCGATCCTGGTCCGGGGCTACCACCACGAGCGGATGCGCACCGATCCGGAAAAGCGTTTCGCCTTCTGCCCGGGCGGCGGCATCGTCTTCGACGTCGGTTGCTACTACTTGACCGGGCTGGTCAATCTGCTCGGCCCGATCCGCCGTGTCTGCGGTTTCTCCCAGACAAGGGACGCGGACATCCGCGTCTACCGCCACCCCGCCAATCCCCTCTACGGCCAGGTCATGGCGATCGAAACGCCCAACAACACCGCCGGAACCTTGGAATTTTCCAATCAGGTGATCTGCTCTTTTTTGACCTCGTCCGAATCGATCAACGTGACCAACAGCTTTGTCATCCACGGCACGGACGGCTGCCTGACCCTCAACGACCCCAACACCTTCGGCGGCCCGATCCTGGTCCGAACCCGGACCGGCGAAGCGCTGTCCGTGCCGCTGACCCACGCCTTCACCGCCAACATGCGCGGGCTGGGCGCCGCCGATCTGGCCTATGCGATCCGCAACGGCCGCGCCGCGCGCGCCGGCGGCGCGACCGCTGTCCACACGCTTGAGGCGGCCCTGGGCATCATCGAGAGCGGCGAAAGCGGCCGGATCTACACCATGACCACCACGGCTGAGCGGGCCGAACCGCTCGTTGCCGGCATCACAGAATACCCGGAGATGGCGCTGGATCTCTGACGCGTGTCAGGACCGCAAGGAGGGCACTATGGGCATCAGCATCCAAATGTACACGCTGCGCGATTACATGAAGACCAAGTCCGATTTGGACGCGGCCTTGGCGCGCGTGGCCGCGATCGGATACAAGACCGTCCAGATCAGCATCCCGCCTTTTCTCGAGGTGCGGGACCTGCAAATCCTGCTGGCCGCGCACGGCCTAAGGGCCGATTCGGTAATGGCGCCGACCGCCGCGATCCCGGAACAGCTCGATCCGATCTGCCAGAAGGCCGCCATTCTCGGAACCGATACCGTCCGCACCGACGGCATCGGTCACGCCTATACCGGGTCGGCCGACGGTTTTCGTCGCTATGCCGCCATTTTGCAGGAAGCCGGCCAGAAACTGCGCGGCCGCGGTCTCAATTTCATGTACCACAACCACGCCATCGAGTACACCAATTTTCCGGAAGGCACGGGCATGTCGATCCTGCTGGGTGAAACGGACCCCGATTGCGTCTGGTTCCAGCCGGATGTGCACCACATCGCGGCAGCCGGCCTGGAGCCGTCCCAGGCACTGCTCGCGTTTCAAGGACGCTGCGCCTATGTCCATATGCAAGGCTACGCGATCATCCCCGGCGAGGGGTTCGATCCTCAGGTGCCGCGCCGCACCGTTCCGGTCGGCGAAGGAAATCTCAACTGGCCCGGCATCGTGGCGGCCTGCCGACAGATCGGCGTCCGCCTGTATGTTGTCGAACAGGATTTTTGCATCGGCGACCCGTTTGACGAAATAACCCAAAGTTACCAGGCCCTGCAAAAGCTGGGCGTGGCGGATGATTAGGAACTGGATATCAACCCCTTAGGAGGACAAGATGAGCCAAATTGGACTGCAAATGTACACCATGCGCCATGTCTCGGGGGATCGAGAATCGTTTTTGAATACGCTGGACCGCCTGGTCGAAATCGGCATCGAGGACGTCCAGATCAGCGTTCCCGCTTTCATGACCTGCGGGGAATTGTCCGAAGAACTCAGGCAGCGAAAAATGAAGGCCGATTCGGTTTTCTGCTCCACGGTCAGGATCCTGGACAGCATAGTCCAGATCCGGCGCGAAGCGGAACTCCTGCACACGGATGTCCTGCGCACCGACTCGATTCCGGCGGCGCTGCGCAAGGATGCGGCCGGCTATCGCCAGTTCGCGTCCGACCTGAACCGCCAGGGCGAAGCCCTGAAAAAGATCGGGCTGGCCTATATGTACCATTTCCACGCTTTCGAGTTTGTCAGCTTCGGCGACATCCGCGGCATCGACATCCTGCTCGGCGAGACCGATCCCGAGCTGGTGCTCTTTCAGCCGGATGTCTTCTGGCTGACCAGCGCCGGCACCGAACCGTCGGATTTTCTCTGGCGGTTCGCCAACCGGGCCCGTTACATGCATGTCAAGGATTACGCCATCCGCCAGCTCGAAGGCGCGATTGAAAACGTCCCCAGCCACTTTGCGCCGGTCGGCACCGGCAATCTCAACTGGCCCGGCATTTTGAAGACCGCCGAGTCCATCGGCATCGAACGCTTTGTCATCGAGCAGGATATCGTCGAGGGCGATGTGTTTGCGGCCGTCAAGCTGAGCGTCGACAACCTGAAGAAGATGGGCTTGTCTTGAACGGGCAGCAAAGGAGCAATATGAACACACTGGACAGACTGAGGATCAAGAACCGCCGCCCGGTCCTGCCGGTAACCGACCCGGCGTTCAGCCGTTACGGCCGCGTGATTACGGGACTTGCGGACGACAGCTGGATGAAGCTGCTGGCCGAAACGCCGCTGCCGGAGCAGGGCGTCACCTACCTGCCGCAAGTTGAGACCCTGCAGGCGCATCTGGGCGGCAAGCTTCGCTTGTTTTTCGGCGACATGCCCGTACAGGCCGGCACCTGCAACGGGCACAACAGCCTGACCGCGGCGCTGGAATACCACAAGAGCAGCGAACTGAACCTGGCCACAGAGGATATCGTCCTGGTGCTGGGCAGCCTGATCGGGCAGGTCAACGACCAGATCGTCCATACCGACGACCTGCAGGCCTTCTGGGTGCCGGCCGGAACAGCCGTGGAGATATTTGCCACCACCTGGCATTTCGCGCCCTGCCAGACGGGCGACCAGGGTTTTCGCTGTCTGGTCGCGTTGCCGGAAAAAACCAACACCGCCCTGACGGTTGCCGCCGACGCGCCGCTTTACATGCGCAACAAGTGGCTGCTTGTCCATCCCGACCGGCAGGATCTGGTGGCCAAGGGCTGCCTGGCCGGCCTGCGCGGGCCCGTGGTCCGGATCGATTACTGAGGTTCCTGGGCAACCCAGGCCGGCAGCAGGGCGCCGCCGTCCATCGTTAAACATGTGCCCGTGATGTAGCCGGCCTGTTCCGATGCCAGATAGACGACGGCGTGGCCGACTTCCTCCGGCGTCAGGAAACGCTTCAGCGGAATACGGCTGAGCGGACCGGCATAGCGGGTCTGGTAATCGCCCATGCGCTCGATGACCGTGTAGCCCGGCGCGATGGCGTTGACCGTGATCTGGTAGGGTGCCAGCTCCATGGCGCAATTCTGGGTGAACTTCATCAGGGCCGCCTTGGAGGCGGCGTAAACGCTCGAACCGGGCCAGCAGCCCTGCTGGTGATTGGATGTGATGTTGACAATCCGCCCCGCGATTTTGTCCGCGACCATCCGGCGGGCGATGTGCTGGGCCAGGAAAAACGACCCCTTGAGGTCGATCCCGAGCACAGCGTCGAACAGGGCTTCGTCGACCTCGAGAAACTTCCTGGCGCGCGTGATGCCCGCGTTGTTGACCAATAGGTCGACGCGTCCGAACGCATCCAGGAACGATGCGGCCAGGGCTTCGTTTTGGCGCATGTCGGCCACGTTCGCCTGAAGCAGAACGCCGCGCGTGCCGCACGCCTCGACCTGACCCAGCGTATCGCGCGCACCCGCTTCATTCTGGTTGAAGTTGATGCCGACATCGTAACCGTTTTCCGCCAGAACCCGGGCGATGCCTTTGCCGATACCGCTGCTGGCTCCAGTCACAAGGGCGCATTTTCTCATCATGGCAGGTTCCACCTTTCACCAGTCAGCCAGGCTGCCGTCGTCATACGTCAGAGTCGGGCTTTCCCAGATGCCATCGTAAGCCAGCGCGGCCAGCGCCTGTTCGTCGACCTCGATGCCCAGGCCCGGCCCTTCCGGGATTGCGATCGATCCGTCGATGACCGTGAACGGCCGGCGCAGGATGCCCTGCCCCAAGTCGAGCCCGTCTGCCATGCCCGGATATTCCTGCGCCAGGAAATTGGGGATGCAGGCATCCAGTTGCAGGCAGGCGGCCAGTGAAACGGGGCCGAGCGGATTATGCGGCGCGACGCTCATATAATAGATCTCCGCCATAGCCGCCAGCTTGCGGGCTTCGAAGATGCCGCCGACATGGCACAGGTCCGGCTGGATGATCTTAACCGCCTGGCTGTCCAGAAGTTCGCGAAAGCCCCAGCGGGTGAACAGCCGCTCGCCCGAGGCCAGCGGCACCGGTGTGCCGCGTGCGATCTGGGCCATAACCGCCGCGTTTTCCGGCAGGACAGCTTCCTCGACAAACCAGGGGTAGAACGGTTCCAGCATCGTGATCAGGCGCTGGGCCGTGCCGGGCCCGACCCGGCCGTGGAAATCGATCGCCAGGTCAACAGCCGGCCCGATCGCCTCCCGGACCGCCTGGAAACGCGCCTCATGCTCGTGCAGCGCCTGCAGGCTTTCCACCGCCCGGACCGGCGGGATAATCGAGTACTTGAGGGCGGTAAAGCCGCGCGCGCAGAGCTGCCGTGCCGTTTCGACCATGGTTTCAACCGGAAAATCGGCCTGGGCACCGACTTTCTTGATGTGCGTGTACATGCGGATCTGCTGGCGTACCGGCCCGCCCAGCAAGTCGTAGACAGGCACGCCCAACGCCTTGCCCTTGATATCCCACAGCGCCTGCTCGATCCCGCTCAGGGCACTGGTCAGAACCGGGCCGCCGCGATAGAACGATCCGCGGTACAGCTGCTGCCAGATCGCCTCGATGTGCAGCGGGTTGCGGCCCAGGATCGCTTCGCCGAATTCGCGCACAGCCATGGCCACGGTGCGCGACTTGCCTTCGACAACCGGCTCGCCCCAGCCGCAGATGCCCTCATCGGTTGTGATCTTGAGAAACAGCCAGCGCGGCCGGACGTGGTAGGTCTCCAAACCCGTGATTTTCATGTCTTCCCCTCCTCTTCCTGACCCAGCAAATGTTCCAGAACCATCGTCTCGCGAATGACCCAGGGGCAGTGCTCCAGGTCGGTTGCCTGCCTGTTCCTGGCGATCGCCTCTCTGATCGGGAGCCAGATCACCTGGTATTGATGGTCCATTTCATAGGCGTCGAGCCTCTGGCAGCCGGAACCGGCCAGCACCTGGCAGGTATAATAGATCGACACCATCTCCAGGACATCTTCATGCAGACCCCTGCGCCGCTCCAGCACCTGGCCGTACAGGCGGACCGTCGGCAGATCGACCATCAGGCCTGTTTCCTCTGCTACTTTAGCGCACCAGCGCGTCAACCTGCCGTTCACCGGGCTCGACACCGCCGCCGGGGAACTTGCAGTCGCCGTAGCGGCCAGCGATCAGCAGGATCAGGCCGCCTTTTCGAACGATCGCCCGGGCCGCGCGGCGATGGAAAACCGTTTCCGACCGGCCATCGTTTATCAGGTCAAGCACCAGGTTCATGTGATCCCTCCGCCAGCACAACATGGCTGCAGCCGTTAAAGTGCGCAAACCGTACGAGGCAGTCCCCGACGGCCTCCTGCAACCGGCTGTCCGGCTGTACGTCCGTTTCATACCAGATCCGCCTGACCACCAGTTTTTTCTCTTTACGGTCGCAGACCGCCTCCAGCCTGCCGGTAAACCGGTCGCCGAAAAGAAGCGGCAGGACATAGGTGCCGTACCGGCGCTTCGCGGCCGGTGTGTAGATCTCCCACGTATAATCAAAGCCGAACAAGCTACGGATCAGGCGCCGGTCCCAGAGCAGGTTGTCCAGCGGTGCCAGCAGTTCGCAGCGCGGCGCAAGCGGCGTATCCTGCCGAATTACGTCGAGCAGCGGCCGATCGGACGCCACACAGTAAAGCGGGTCTTTCATTCCGGCGACGTGCACGGCCAGGATCTTGCGGTCGCCAAGCAGCTGGTCGAAAATGGCGCCCCGCTCGCCGGACTTCAGCCGTCCTTCGCCCAGCCAGGCGTCCGACGCACGGTTCCAGAGCAGCCCGACGGAACCGATCCGGCGCAGGACACGCCACGCGGCATAAGCCGCGTCATCCGCAAACGGATCGGGTGCGTCCAGCAGTTCCGGTGCGAGGCAGCGCTCCGCCAGATCATAATACTTGATGGTTCCCTCCTTGTGGTGCACAACCAGGTCGCCGCGAAAATACAATGTCTCCAGCGCCGCTCGGGAAAGGCGCGTATCCTGCCAGAACCAGGCGACCTTGGTATCGAACTCGAGATCGGCAGAACAGACTGGTCCCTGCTTTCGGATACGTTCGATGATGGTTGCCCGAACCGCGTCGACTTCGCGATGGCTGCGGCAGCCTTCCCGGTAAGACACGCGGATACGGCAGCAATGCGGCCAGTCCTCTGTGCGTAATATGGCGAGGTTCTTGTCAAAGTAATCGAAAAGGTCCCGATCCGTATACAGCAGATCGTAAAGCTGGTCCTTCCTGAAGTCCTTCACCCGTGACTGCAAGACCAGTTCCGCGTTTTTCCCGCACGTATCAACCGGGTCGAACTGAATGCAGCCGGCCTGGCCGACAAAATCCAAAATGCCCTGTTTGCCGTAAAAGCGATAGGGGCCGATCAGGCCATGCTTCAGCAGCAGAAAGCGGCGGGCCTGCTGGTTGGTGATCCGAACTGTTTCAGTCATGGCAGCTCCATGTTTCAACATAACTGGCGTAATCGCCGCGCAGCTGGATGGGAACGCCCCGGTTCATCAGGGCCTGACCGGACAGCGACCGGCCGTCCTCGCAGGTGTACAGCGCGTCCGACTGCAGTCCGCGCAGCCGGATGAGGGGCAGCTGCTGCTGAAAATTAAGGCCATGGCCGAACGCGAACAGCGTGGTGGCGGTCCGGGCCCGGTTGACATACTGGAAAATCGCATAAGGGTGTTGGTAAGCCGACGCGAGCAGGTAGACATAGGCGTCCTGAAGGTCCGGGCGCAGCCGCTTGAAGGTTTCCAGCCACGTCTTCAGCTCAGAAAGCTCTTCGGGCGGCGACTCGAGCAGATTGATCCCGACACTCATCGAGCCCATCATGCCCAGATGCGCCCGGAATCTCAGCGGCGTCACCCTTCCGTTGATCGTGTTCGGGGACGGGGATATATTGCCGGCACCGCCCGCGGTCTTGGGCAGGAACAGCGTGGTGAAGCCTTCGTGCAGCTTCATGACATCGACCGGGTCGGCGTTGTCGCTGCGGTTGATCCGGTCGGCGTAGGGCACCATGCCGAAATCGGCCCGGGCGCCGCCGTGGGCGCAGTTCTCGAACAAGACGTGCGGATACGTCCGGTTAAGATGCTCCCAAACCTGGTACAGGTTGAACATATAGCGGATCTTCAAGCTCCCTTCTTCCCCCTCCGGAGCGTCCGGCCAGCCTGGCTCGGTCATATAGCGGTTCATGTCCCATTTCAGGTAGTCGAGCCGGTAGTCCGTGATCAGCCGATCCAGCGTGGCGATGGCAAAGTCACGCACGTCGTCGCGGGCGAAGTTCAGCACCAGCTGGCTGCGCTGCAGCGTCTTGTCGCGTGTCGGCTGGTGGATGACCCAGTCCGGGCGAGACCGGTACAGGTCGCTGTCCGGGTTGACCATTTCCGGCTCCACCCAGAGGCCGAACTGCATGCCAAGTTCGTGGCAGCGGTCGGCGATGATCTGGAGGCCGCGCGGAAAGCGAACGGGACAGGCCACCCAGTCGCCGAGACCGGCGCGGTCATGGGTCCGCCCTTTGAACCAGCCATCGTCGATGACAAAAAGCTCGGCTCCGATCGCGGCGGCTCTTTCGGCCAGGCTAAGCAGCCTGCCCTCATCGATGGCAAACTGGTAGGGATACCACGAGTTGTAGATGACCGGACGCACCTGGCGGGCCTTGGCCCGCGGCGCGAGAAAATCGAACTGCAGATCGTAGAGCGCCTCGCTCATCGCATCGAAACCGTCCGCACTGTAGCCGATTGTCACAAGCGGCGTGGTCAGCTGCTCCTGCGGCTTAAGCCGCCAGGACGCACCGTCCGCGCGGATCCCTGCGGTGATCGCCGTCTGGTCGAACGGATCTGTTTCCAACGCGATGCTGAAGTCGCCGCTCCAGTGCAGGACGCCGTACCAGATCTCGCCGCTCGACCGCGTCGCCTGGCCTTGTTCGTCGAGAGCGAAAAACGGCACCGCCTGGGGGCCGCTGGATGTCCCGCGCCGATTCTCGATCACCAGCTTGCCGTGCGTCAGCAGGAGCTGCTCTTTCTGGAACTCCTTGCCCCAGTTGCCTGCCATGTGCGTCAGGCGCCAGGTGCGGCCCCTGGGCATGGCCAGGCTGGCCGATTTCATAGCTCTTAAGGTGATCGGCTCCCTGCCGGTGTTGCGGATGACGCTGTTGCGGCTGATCAGGTCCGTCCCGGGAACCTGGCAGTAGCGCAGCGTGACTTCGAGCGGGTAATATGTGTCCTCGAGCACGACCGACAAGACATCCAGGCCGTTCTCCCGCTCGACGCGGCTGCAGCGGTAAGAAAGCTCGGCGCCGGCGACCCGGTCGGGAAAGACCACATCCAGCGCCGGTTCGGCAAAGTCGAATCCTTCCCCGGTGCGGTACTCCTGCGGTGCCTGCCAGCTGTTGGCAGAAGGCGCTGCCGGCTGTCCGGCCAGGTCCGGCAGGTCCTCCGGACGGCTGACCTGCGCGCCCCAGTAGACATGGCGCAGCCGCTTCCGTTCGTCAACGGCCATCGCGTAGGTCGCATGCGGGGTCTGGATCAAAAACAGCTTCCTGGCGTCGATCACCTGAATGCTCATCTCGTCACCTCCAGCTTGGGTTGGGATCACGATCCGTCATATCCATTTTATCTGCCGGCCAGCCGTCTGAACAGCACAGGCTGTCCGCTTGCTGCGGATTGAAAATTGTCTTGACAGGTGCCATAATGGCACTAAAATTAAAGGTTTAGGTTTTCCATGGCACTTGTGATCATGACTGATCCGGATTATACGGACACCACCTGGTGCCGGCAGACGGTCAGCGGCTTGCTGGCTGAAGCCGGCCGTAAGCGCCGGCCGCACCGCTTTGTGCCCGGCGATCCGGCCGCTTGGCCCGATTGGGACGCGGTGTTTGACGGTAACCGCCGCATCCTGGTCGTGATCGGCACCTCGGTGGCCTGGGTCCAGGAACTCCTTTCCCGGCTCAGCCGGGAGAACATCCAGGTGGTGCTGGTCAGCCTGCAATCGCCGGCCGGAACCTGTGGCATCAGCACCGTTCTCATGGATCATGAGCGCGCCACACACGCGCTGCTGACCTACCTGTCCGGCCTGGGCCGGCAAGGCATTGCGCTGTGCGGCATCAACCCCAACTCGTCGGCGGATCGTCTCAAGGAGAGCGCCTTTCTCGCGTTTTGGCCGGAATCCGACCAAAAAGCGGTTCAGAAGCGCATCTATTACAACTACGCTTCTATATCCGCCTGCTGTGACCGGTTCTGCTGTCAGCTGCAGCCGCCCTGCGACGCGGTCATCTGCGCCAACGACGTCGTGGCCATCGCCCTGATCCGCCAGCTTGAAGAGCGCGGCATCAGTGTCCCGCGGGATTTGCTGCTGGCCAGCTTCGGCGGCACCTTGCTGGGCCGGCTGAACCGGATCCCGCTGACAACCGCCTCGCTCGACCATAACGAGCTTGGCCGGCAGGCTTTCGCCGCCTGCCAGTACCTGGAAGACAACCCGTCCGTGCTGTCCGTCTCGGTCAAAGTTGGCTGCCAGCTGGTCATCCGCGCCTCAACCGGCGATCTTACGCCTCAGACCGGTGACGGCAGCTTTGGAGAGTCGGAGACGCTAACGGTCGCGCCGATCGACTTTTACGACGATCCGGATGTCCAGGATATCCTGGCCATGGAAAGCTTCATCGGCCGCTGTGACGAGCTGGATCTGCAAATCCTGGAAGGATTGCTGCGCCATCAAACCTACGCCGCGCTCGCCGAGCACCTTTTCCTGGCGGAAAACGCTTTGAAGTACCGGCTGCGCCGGATGCTTGACTGGCTGGGGCTTGCCAACAGGCAGATGCTGCTCGAGCACCTGTCTGCCTACCTGTCAGCCGCGTCGCTCCAGGAAGCCGTTCGAATCAAGCTGGGCGAGCGCAGCTGAGGAGGCCTTTATGCACGAAGATCCGTTTATCCGCACGGCATGGCTCCTGGGGGCTGATGCGATGCAAAAGCTCAAAGCCAGCCGCGTCATTGTCGTCGGCATCGGCGGCGTCGGCGCCTATGCCGTCGAAGCGCTGGCCCGCTCAGGCGTCGGGCACCTGGTCTTGGTCGACCCTGACCGGGTGGAGGTGAGCAACCTCAACCGCCAGCTGCCGGCCACCCGCGCGACGCTGGGCCAGCTGAAGGTCGACGTGATGCGTGAGCGCGTGCTGGCGATCAATCCTGAAGCGGCGGTCGAGGTCCGCGCCTGCTTTTTCACCCCGGGCGACCCGGACGGCCTGATCACGCCCGACCTGGATTACGTGGTCGACGCCATCGACACGGTCACGTCCAAAGTCGGCCTGATCGCAAAAGCCAAGGAACTGGGCCTTCGTGTGATCAGCTGCATGGGCGCGGGCAACAAGCTGGACCCCACCCGCTTTGAAGTCGCGGACATCAGCCAGACCTCCGTCTGTCCGCTCAGCAAGGCCGTTCGGCAGCAGTTGCGCAAACAGGGCATCGAATCGGTTAAGGTCGTCTATTCCCGTGAAAAGCCGTTCAAACCGCGCGAGGGCGGCCGCAGCCCCGGCAGCGTCGCCTTTGTGCCCTCGGTCGCCGGCTTGATCATGGCCGGAGAGGTCATCAAGGACATCACTGGCATACGCGCGCAGCCGGATTGACACAGCTTGCCTTTTTTGTTCTATCTGTTATACTTGCAGTATAACAGATAGCCAGGAGGTGGCAGCGTGATCATCCAAATCGATTTCGCCGGCGATCTGCCGCTCTACAGCCAGCTGCGCGACCAGATTGTGATCGGCATCGCGGCCGGCTTGCTCAAGCCCGGCGAAGCGCTGCCGTCGGTCCGTCGCCTGGCGGCAGACATCGGCATCAACATCCACACGGTCAACAAGGCCTACGCGTTGCTGCGCGACGAAGGCTACATCGTCATGGACCGCCGGTCCGGGGCCGCTGTGGCCCCGCGTCCGCTGGACAGCCGTGGCTTTTTTGAACACCTGGCCGACCTGCTGCGCCCGATCGCGGCCGAAGCGATCTGCCACGAGCTGGACGCGGAGCAGTTTGGCCGCTTCTGCGCCGACCTGCACCGCCAGGTACGCACGGTCCAAGACATCCGGGAGGGACACCCATGAGCGCTTTACAAAACTTGTTCTTCGCGATCAACCTGCTGCTCGTCCTGACGATGGGCGTCATGCTGACCGTTTTGCCCCTGATCACGCGCAAGAGCCTGCTGTTCGGCGTCCGCATCCCCGAGCCGGCCCTGGACCATCCCGAAGTTCGCCAGCTCAAAGCGATCTATCTTGTTGTGCTGGCCGTCTTGTCCGTTCTGACGCTGGCCGCGGCGCTTGCGATCCACCTGGTCCGGCCCGCCTTCAACCTGATCGGATCACTTTACCTGCCATGGCCGCTCCTGATCGGCCAGTTTCTGACCACCGTCGCGCTTTGGCGCCAGGCCAAACGCCTCAAGGCGCGGGAAAACTGGCAGGTCGCCCACCTCGGTACAGCCGAAACGCGCTCGTCGCTTGCGCGCACCCGCTTTGGCGGCCTGCCCTGGGCCTGGTACCTGGGCAGCCTGGCCCTGATCGTCCTGGCCGCGCTCGTTTCGCTGGCGGTCTACCCCTCGATGCCGCAGACGATCGTCACCCACTGGAACGCGGCGATGGAGCCCGACGCCTGGGCGGATAAGTCGTTGATCCACGTTCTGATCACGCCGATCATCGCCCTGGTTATGCTCCTGATCATGCTGCTCAGCAACCTCGCCGTCTACCGGACCAAACTCCAGGTTAGCCTGGAGAACCCGGCCCTGTCCTATGCACAGCACCGCGTCTACCGCCTTTGGATGAGCCACATGCTGGGGTTCATCACGGTGGTCATGACCATGATGTTCCTGGCCTTCCAGCCGATGATCCTCAACCTGTGGGTGCCAAGCAGCGCCCTGATGATCCTGATCATCCTGGTCACGAGCACGCTCATGATCGTGCCGGCAATTGTGGTATCGGTCAAGGCCGGCCAGGGCGGCACGCGCCTGAAGCCCGCGATCACGGACGCAGATATCGCGGCAGCCGGTCTTGCGGATGCGCTTCGTCCGGCGTCACGCAGCGGGCGCGGTGACGACCGGTTCTGGAAGCTGGGCATGTTCTATGTCAATCCGGAGGATCCCGCCCTGTTCGTCGAAGACAGGTTGGGCAACAACGGCGGCCTCAACTACGCCAGGCCGCTGGCCTGGGTTTTGGTCGTCGTCTTGCTGGTCCTTGTGATCGCGACATACGCGCTGTCGACCGGTCTGCTGCTCGACCTGGTTTAGATGCAGGTGAAACAGCCGTCGATGACCAGGTTGGCACCCGACGTGTAAGTCGAGGCGTCGCTGATCAGGTAGATGACGGCGCCGACCAGTTCCTCCGGCGTCCCCATGCGCTTGAACGGGATCAAATCTTCCCACCAGGCAACCCAGTCCTGGCGTACGCTGCCGGTCATGTCGGTGCGGATGTAGCCCGGACTGATGCAGTTGACCCGGATGTTATGGGACGCCCACTCGACGGCCAGCGACTTGGTCAGGTGGATGACGGCACTCTTGGAGGTGTTATAGGACGCCTGCCGCTGCGGAATGTTGACGATCAGGCCGGACATTGAGGCCGTATTGACGATCGAGCCGGCCTTTTTCTCATCCATGAAACAGCGTGCGGCAGCCTGGGCGACATAGAAGACGCCGTTCAGGTTGACATCGATCACCTTTTTCCATTCTTCCGGGCTGAGCGCCTCAGCTTCCTTGAAGTAGGTGATGCCGGCGTTGTTGAAAACGCCGTCCAGCGTGCCGAAGCGGGCGGTAAAATCGGCAAAGGTCCGGCTGACCGCCTCCGGATCGGTCACGTCGCAGCCGAAGGCCACGCAGGCGCCGCCTGTTTTCGCGGCCAGAGCCGCAGCGGTCTCCTCCGCCTGGCCGGCGTTGATGTCAACCAGGCCGACCTGGGCGCCGGCATCCAGCAGATGCTCGGCGACGGTCCTGCCGATGCCGCGCGCGCCGCCGGTCACCAGAATCTTCTTGTCCTTGATTGAAAACAAATCCTTCATGTCCGTCCCCTCCCTTTTGTCAGATATCGCCAACGCCCATCTTGCGGCCGAACAGCGAGTCGTTGAGCAAAACGCCGCGCCCGGCCAGCTGTTCCTGAAGCGCCGCATGGCCGGGCCGCCGGCCGTCCCTTGCCTGCAGGGCACCGGCCAGCCCCGCCGCCTCGCCGGTTACAGCGCAGCTCGGAATCACCCGGGTCAAATCCCAGCCGCTTTTGTCCGCACAGGTGCAGCGGCCGGCCGCGTACAGGTTCTGCACGTTCGGTGCGCACAGCGTGCGGTAGGGCAGCGAATAGCGGCAGCCGCGCTTCTTCCAGTTGCCGATCATGCCGATGGCATCCTCGAACCAGACGCCCTCATGCAGATCCTCGCTGAACGCGAACACCCCGTCCAGGCGCCGTGTCATGCGCAGGCCGTGAAACGCCGGGATCAGAAGCGGATAGGCGTCCGGATCCTGCCGGGCGCGCATCGCTTCGCTGTGCGTTCGGATCATCCGGTGCATGTCGATGCAATGCTGGCTGATATCTTCGATGTCTGTCCCGGAGTATAGCCGGCTTCCGGCCGGGATCTCCGAATAGATCGGATCGGTTTGCTGGTGCAGGCGGACATCGCGGCCGTTGTAGCTGAAATACCAGCCTGTCCGCCGGTTGGTCGGGTCGTCAAAGGTCTTTTCGCCGGCGAAAAAGAGCAGGTCGGCATCGCCGCTGGCGTCGACAAAGGCACGCCCCGGCAACACCCGTTTGCCCTGCTTGGTCTCGATGACAACCGCCTCAATCCGGTCCCCTGCCAGCCGCGCCCCTGAAACCTGGGCGCTGTAGAGCAGGTCGACACCGGCCTCGAGCAGCGCCTCCTCGGCGGAGAGCATGAACGGCGAGGCCTGGTACTGCACCTGGTAGCGCGGGCCCTCTGCCCGATCCTCGCGCCGGCTGTCCGGATCCAGCCAAACAGCCGGAATGTCGCCGGGCCCGTTGCGGACAGATAGTTTAAGCAGTTCCTCAGCCAGGCCGCCGGACATCTGGACCCCTTCGCCGTCGCAAAGCGGCAGATAGATCACGATCAAGCCCAGCGTGGCCAGGCCGCCGAGGGCGTACTCGCGTTCCAGCAGCAAGGTGCTGGCGCCGGCGCGGGCCGCGGACAAGGCGGCCGCGATCCCGGCGGTCCCCCCGCCGCAGACGATGACATCATAAGTTGGTTTCAGCATAGGAGGCTCCCGTCTTGATTATTAGTTTGAACCGGATTTGGGCAGGAACGGCAGCAGCTGGCGGGCAAAGCCAGGCAGGGTCATGGTTTGCAGCCAGACGCGGCCGGGACCGATCAGCGTCGTCAAGAACAATCCCTCACCGCCGAACAGGATGTTCTTGAAGCCCTTGACCATCTCAGCCTGGTACTGCACCGACTCCTCGTAGGCCGCCACGTTGCCGGTGTCGACCTTGATCGTCTCACCCGGCGCCAGGACGCGTTCGACCAGGCTGCCGTCGATCTCAATAAACGCCATCCCGATGCCCGACAGGCGCTGCAGCACGAAACCTTCGCCGCCAAACAGGCCTCCGGACAGGCCGCGCACAATGTGCGCGCTCAGGCTGACCGAGGGCTGGGCGCAGAGGAAAGCCGATTTCTGGGCGATGACGGGGATGCGGCTGACATCGATGGCCGCGATGTTGCCCGGGAAACTGCTGGCCAGGACAATTTCCTGGTTCGGCCGGCTGGCGGTATAGGTGGCGATAAACAGCGAATCGCCGGAGAACATGCGGCCCAGGCCCTTCATCAGGCCGCCCTTCATGTTGGTTTCCATCACGATGCCCGCATCCATCCAGGTCATGCCGCCGGACTGGGTGTAGATGCTCTCCCCCGCGTCGAGGCGGATCGATACCGCCGGCAGATTGTCGCCGAAAATCTTGTACGTGAGCGGCTTGACCGGTCCGCCGCCATAAACCGGCTGGGCGGGCATGGGCTGCGCGGGAGGCGCGGCCTGCACGGGCGGGGAAGATGCGGCCTGAAGCGGGCGGCCGCAACCGCCGCAGAACCTGGCCTGGTCGGCATTTTTGGCACCACAGTTAGGACAAAACATGGTCTACCTCCTTTATGCTCGCTTATAACCGGAACGGCTGCTGTTTTCTTTGTGTCACGGCATTTTGTGTCTGACCGTATCATAACACATGGTTTTGCAGATGAAAATCAACGGCGGCGCCTCGTCTTCAGCCTGACCCACTGGCCGGACGCGATCCCCAACAGCCAGCCGGCCAGCGGATGCAGTGCGATCCCGACGGTCAGAACCAGCGCCGCGACCAGCCAGTCAGACTTGTGCCTGATCGCCTTGACGCCGGATAGCAGCATCGGTACATAGACGCCAAAGACCAGGACCAGGTGCAGGATCGGCGCATACATGGCAATGTCGATCGGGTACCCGGCAAAAGCAAAGCTGAGGCTGAACAGCGCCAGCAGGAGCGCCGCACCTGGGATCGGCCGCCGGACAACGCCGAGTGGAATCAGTTAGCTGCGCCAGACGGCAGCCACCTGCGCTCCGCCCAGGACGACGCCGATCAGCTGGCGCAGGCTAACCACCAGAAAGGTCTGGTTAAGATCGAAAACCGCTTTTTGCTCGTAGGGTTTGTACTGCTGCTCGTGCATGGTCATGATCGCGGTCGCGTCCAGCGGCCACATGACAACAGCCAGGGCGGCAAACGGCAACGCGGCCAGTAAAGGCTGCGCGCCGAACGAAACCGGCAGCTGCCAGCGCACCGACCACCAGCTGGAGTCCAGCAAGGGCAGTCCCGGCGACGTGGTCAGTTGCGGCACACGGCCAAATGCAGCAGAAACAGCCAGCGCGACCACCAGGCAGACCGGTACCGTCAGGTAGGCTTTACGCCAGCGGGTCAGCAACAGGTAACCGGCCAGGCCTGCTGACAGCAGCGCAATCGGCAAAAGCCAGCCGACCGGTTCGCTCCAGGCAAAAAGCTTGACGGTCGAATCGTTTAGTCCAAGCAGCCCGAACAGCAGCAGGATGCCGCCGCGTGTGCCCGCGGTATTCAACGCTACGATCCTGGGCAATGTCCGGGTCAAGGCAAGAAGCAATCCGAACAGCCCGATCATCAGACCCAGCGTCAATGGGTGGACGCCGGCAGCTGCCATCAACGGCACCATCGGAATCAACGGGGTCAATGTGCCTGGCGGTGCGGCGCGCGGCAGCAGGCAGGCGCTGGAAATTAAAAGTATCAGGCTGGCGACAACCATTTCAAGCCGGATATTCTCTGTAACAAAGCCTGGATAGCGAATCGCATAGGCTTGTTCCCAGGCGACGGCGAATGCCGCGACCAGCGAGACCTTCCCGATCGCTCCGGCGAAAGCCGGGATCATGTCCTCCGGCCGGATCGAATAGTCGCGAAACGGCAGATTGACAGCCCATGAACGCGGCTTCCATGTGGCCAGGTCCTGATCCAGTGCCTGCTTTCTCTGGCTGCTGTTTTTCCCGATCGCCATCATCTCCTTTGGAATAAATCCAATATAGCATGGCGCTTGACCTGACAACAACCGCAACCGGCGAAAAGGATTCACATTTTGTGCGGCAGACCGCCCGTAACACACGGTCCGTGCCGAACGGGACATTTCATGGTATAATAATTTTACAGGCGGCCTGTGTCCGTGCTGCCAGCCGAAAGCCGTTTGGGCTGGCCGGGCGCGATCCGCAAGACTGAAAGGAGGACATCATATGCTTCAGGAAATCAGAGATGCCTTGAATGGCACATACGAACGTCGGGCAAGAAACAATGCAGTCGCAGGCCTGACAGCCGGTCTTGTGATCGGCGCTCTGGCAGGACTTCTGTTCGCCCCGAAATCGGGCAAGGAAACGCGTGCGGATATTCGCGAAGGTGCGAAAATAGGTGCTGAAAAGGTCAAGGAAACCGCCCATCACCTCGGCGACATCGCCAAGGAAAAGGTTGAGCTTGCCAAAGAGAAGGTCTCGGAAGTGAAAGAGCACATCAAGACCGGTAAGCGCGCCGCAGCCGCCGCGGCCGAAGCGGCCGAAGAGGTTGTCGAAGAAGCTGCGGAAGAAACGAAAGCCACGTGACTGTCCCGGCAGCCAACACCAGCATCGGGCTGGCAACACCAGTCCGCGCAGAAATGAGGGATTGCCTTGCTGAGTAAATTTGCTCTCGCAACAGAGATCACGCTGGACCTGATGGACCTGCTGCTCGGCATCCTGATCATTGTCGGGATCGTCTTTGTTGTTTACCTGATCATTCTGCTGGCCAAACTGGTCGGTACGATGAAAAAAGTCAACAAGCTGGTCGACAGTCTGGATGAGCCGGTCACGAAAACCGTGGCCCAGCTGCCGGACATGATGAAAAAGCTGGATGCCGTCACCCAGGATGTTGCTGTCCTGACCAGTTCCGCCAAGGAATCCATTCCCCATGTTCTGGATGATGTCCAGGTCATGACGGGCACGGTTCGCGGCGGTGTCGAAGCCGTCGGTGGCGCGGCCAGAGCCGTCGGCGATGGCGTGTCCAAATTTTTCCATCCGTCTCGTGCTTCTCACGGGGTGGACATGAACGCCGTCATGGATATCGTAAACAAGGCGCTCGGCGTGGTTTCCTTTTTCGCCAGCCGCGGCAAAAGCCAGAAGAAAACCCGCAAGACAGGACGCAGATAAGCTGTGCTGCAAAGGAAAAGCCGTTTCACCTCGCGTGAGACGGCTTTTTTGTTGCTTAAGATTCGCTGTTTTCCGGTTCTGGATCCGGCTGGATGCTGAGCATGGCCTGAACCTCGGCCGGATCGACCCGAAAGGGTGAACCGCGCCCTTCATAGAAACCGTGCGCCGCAATCATGTGTACGTTCAGGTCCGTCCAGCGGATCGCATCGCCGGTTAAGCGATCGCGGCAGACAGTCAGGCGCTTCTCTTCGCGGACATTATCGCGGAACGGACAGGGGATAATGCCCCTGTAGTCCATCACGATCACCTCAAGGTGATCGCCATAGGGAACCGGAGTGCCCAGGCCGGGCAAACCCAGCCGGGTCAGCGCACCCAGCTGCCTGGCGATCGCCTGGTGGGTCAGACCGAGGCTTTTAACCAGCGCTTGGTCATCCCGGATGATGTCCGCCAGGCTGCGGGGATCCGAGCCGAGGAATCCATCAGCCGAAAACGCGCCCGGTCCAAGGTTCTCTTCAATTTCCCGTTGCTCAGGTGACTGTTTCATGCGTCCCTCCCGCTTTAGAACTTGTCGTAGAAAATCTTGTCCGGCCCGATGCCTTTCGTCTGCAGCACATTGAGGCAGGCGTTGATCATGCCGGGGCTGCCGCACAGGTAAGCTTCCTTGTTCTTGCCGTCCGGGATGAATCGGTTGACCACTTCCGTGATCAGGCCGGTTTCACCCTGCCAGTTGTCATCGGGCAAAGGCTTGGACAAGGCCGGAACAAAGCGGAAATTCTCGTGCTGCTTTTCCAGATCCCTGAAAAAGTCTAGATAGTACAAGTCGCGCAGCGTGACCGCACCGAAGAAAAACGTCATTTTATACGCCAGCTGTTTCTCCAGGATATCCAATATCAGCGAACGGATCGGAGCCAGGCCGGAACCGCCGGCGATGAAAACAAGCTCGTCACAGTCGCCGCGCAGGTAAAAATCGCCGGACGGCCCGCTGATCCTCAGTTCATCGCCCTCTTTTAGCTCCTGGTGGACATAAGTCGTGCAGATGCCTTCAGGCACCTGGCGAACGATCAGCTCGACAGACCGGTCATCCGATGGGACGGACGCCATCGAATAGGCGCGGAAAACCGATTCGCGGACCTTGCCGTAGGGCTTGGTGTAAAGCTGGACATACTGGCCGGCCTTGAAGCGGATCCGGTCGGGCTCCTGCAAGTCCAGGCGCAGGCCCTTGATATCGTGGGTCAGGGTCTCGATTTTAGCGATCCGGGTCTTGAACTCGCGGATGTTGAACAGTTCTTCCGGGATCAGGATCTTGATGTTCTGCTTGACCTTGACCTGGCAGGAAAGCCGAAAGCCCTTCTGCCGCTCGTCGGCGCTCAAGTAAGGTTCCTCAGTCGGCAGCAGCGGGCCGGCGCCGTCCAGGACCTGGACCTTGCACAGGCCGCAGGTCGCCTTGCCGCCGCAGGCCGAGGGCACGAAAATACCTTGCCCGGCCAAAGTTGACAACAGGGATGAGCCGCCCTTGGCCGTCATCTGGCGGGCTCCGCCGTTGATGTCGATCTGGCAGTCGCCGTAATTGTTCAGCAGCCGCTCGGCCAGAATGATCAGGATTGCCAGGGCAACAGAGATCAGGGAGATACTGAGGATGGTTGTCACAATTTCCATTGAGTCCGCTCCTGTTCAGGTAGGGCAGCCTTACTGCACAGCAAAGACACCGGAAAAACCGATAAAGGCCAGGGCCATAAGTCCCGTGATGATAAACGCGATCCCCGGGCCGGCCAGGCCGCGCGGCAGCTTGCTGCGGGCCATTTTTTCGCGGATCGCGGCCAGGGCGCTGATCGCCAGCCACCAGCCCAGTCCGCTGCCGGCGGCAAACAGCATGGCCTGCAGGAACGTGTACTGGCGGATGACCATGAATAGCGTAATACCAAGGATGGCGCAGTTGACCGTGATCAAGGGCAGGAAAATGCCTAGCTTCAAGTACAAGTCCGGCAGGAAGCGGTCCATCGCCATCTCGATAACCTGGACGGACGCCGCGATGACGATGATGTAGATAATGTACTGGATGTATTCCAACCCCAGGGGCAGGACCAGGAAGTGATAGATAGCGTAGTTGATCGCCATGGTCAGGATCATGACCAGCGAAACGGCCTTGCCCAGGCCGGATGCCGTCTTGTACTCATTGGACACCGATATGAACGAGCACATGCCCAGGAAATTGGACAAGATCATGTTGCTGGTCAGGATCGATGCGAAAAAGATGATGATCGGACTGATCGGCGGCGCGCCACTCATCGCTTATGCCCCCTTTCTCAACGTTT
>ERZ747221.1670-NODE-1670-length-21588-cov-55.287899_pt1 | contig 21588 bp, 6 predicted proteins | sample MGYA00374949_ERZ747221 | MGnify/ENA primary metagenome ERZ747221 (study PRJEB28779, sample SAMN05720172) | bioreactor metagenome | isolation source: Anaerobic biogas reactor | place: USA:Washington, USA | collected 2015-08-08 ... | reverse complement strand
ATTTCAGACGATTCTGAAAATACCCAGTGCTTTTTTTATCCCTATATATTAACTTTTTTTACTTGCGAAACTTAAATAACTTATTATGCTGTTCCTCCCGGAATCACTGTCTGCTGGTGGAAGTTCACTATCGATATTACGAGCATTACAAGTACCCCGACAGCAAATCCTGTGAACTATTGTGTCGGCGATGGGGCTGGTCCGCTAACTGCCACAGCGACCAATCAGGAGGATTATACCTTATTTTATTATACAGCTCCTTCCGGGGGAACGCCAGCCACCTCCATCACCCCTTCAACCAGCACGGTTGGATCCACCAGTTATTGGGTGGCTGAGGGGATTTCTGCGCAGTGTATCAGTCCGAACCGGGCAGAGATTGTAGTGACTGTCTATGCCAAGCCCGATTGTTCCATTTCCGGACCGGACGGCCCGGTTTGTCCGGGTGATCTGGTTACCTACAGTGCTCCCGCCGGTATGACATCCTATTCTTGGTCGGTTACAGGGGGAACCATCTCTGGAACCAATACCGGTCAAACTGTGGATGTCATCGCCGGGTCGGATTGTGGCACGACTTTCACCGTGACTTTAACAGTAAGCCAGAGTTATGGCAGCGGGCATGGATGTTCAAGCACATGCGTTAAGGCAGTAGAAATTGGAGCTGCGAGTCCGGTATTAGTAACCAAGGCAGTGAATGTGACTGTAGATGCATGTGACGTTGCCGACCAGGCAGCGGCCGATGCGGCGTTTGCGACCTGGCTTGCCACCGCCAGCGTAAGCGGAGGATGTGACCCGACCTCGACCCCCGACATTACGACAGCCCCCGCCGCTTGCGGAGGGAGTGTGATGGTGACCTGGACGATCGCGGATCATTGCTATGCAGGCTCGACCTATACGGCCACTTATACGATTACCCCTGCCGATCCGGTATTAGTAACCAAGGCAGTGAATGTGACTGTAGATGCATGTGACGTTGCCGACCAGGCAGCGGCCGATGCGGCGTTTGCGACCTGGCTTGCCACCGCCAGCGTAAGCGGAGGATGTGACCCGACCTCGACCCCCGACATTACGACAGCCCCCGCCGCTTGCGGAGGGAGTGTGATGGTGACCTGGACGATCGCGGATCATTGCTATGCAGGCTCGACCTATACGGCCACTTATACGATTACCGCACCTCCAATGATTACATTGACGAATCCTGCCCTTATCAATTTCGAAGGTTGCGATGTATTGGCGATTACCGGACTGGTATACAGTGAAACGGTTGTTACCATCACGGAGGATGAGTTTGTTCAGGCGGGCGGTGTTGTATTGGAAGGATGTAAGGTTAACTCCTTCACCTACCAGGATACACAGTCAGGCTCTTGTCCAATAGTGGTAACCCGGACTTTCTTTGTTGGAGATGCTTGCGGACAAGTTTCCACCTGCACGCAAACCATCACGATCAACGACACAACCTTCCCGGAAATCACCTGCCCTGCCAACATCAGCATGGTACTACCGTCAGGAGTGACCTCTACTACGGTGACCATTGTTCCGGCTACGGCAAAGGATAACTGCGGCGCGGTAGTGGAAGGCGTACGTGATGATGGAATGGAACTGAATGATCTCTATCCGCTGGGTGTGACCACCATCCTGTGGAGTGCTGCGGACGACTGCGGAAATGTTTCGACCTGCACCTCAACGGTGACCATCACCGACCGGTCGGTAGTTTCCGGAACGGTGTTCCACGATACCAACCGGATGACCGACAACACGGTCAATGGAACGGGAGTCAATCCTGGCGGTCTGCTCTTTGCCAACCTGGTCGACAACGCCGGAAATGTGGCTGATGCCATGCTGGTGAACATCGACGGAACTTACAGTTTCGCCAATGTGCCGGCCGGGGCATATACGGTCCAGATCTCCGTAAACGAGGGCGTTGCGGGCAGCGCCATGCCGGAAACCAAACTTCCTGCACACTGGATCCATACGGGTGAAAACCTGGGAGCAGGAACGGGAAGCGACGGTACTGCCGATGGATTACTGGCCATCACCGTGGACGGCGACAACAATGTGACGGAAGCCAACTTCGGCATCGTCAAATTGCCTGACCTGACGACTTCCCTGACAGCGACCAAGAGCGTCATGAACGGAATCACCTCCTTTGACCTGATCATCAGGATCACCGAGATCAACAATGTGAACTCCAACGGCCTGATTACGGTGCGGGTGCCAAAGGATTCACGGTTGACCTTCGATCCCTCCTTCAATCCTGCGCTGACTGTACTGTCAGGTGTTCAGTTGAACAACGCGGACTGGAGTTACGACGGAACCGATCCGAACAACCATGTCTTTACCACCAGTAAAGTCATCGGTGCAGCCTCTTTCTCTACCATAGGCGTACGCCTCAGATTCGATCCGCAAAACGCCAGGGGGAGCTATACGATTACCAGCCAGCTTCAGTCGGGCAGTGGAGGCGAGAGCAGAGTTAACAACAACGCCGACGCTGAAAAGCTGGATTACTTCCCGAAATAGCATGCAAGGAAGCAGGGCCGGGAGGTAAAACCCCGGTCCTGCCATGCAGCTAAATGCTCCGGAATCGCATTATTCCGGCGGCTGATTTTGACAAAGGTCCTTCTCCTACATGGGGGAAGGACCTTGTTGTTTATAAATTGATTTATGTTAAATGCACGAGAATCGTTTGTAAATACTTGTCATCACGAATACCTTAATGTATAAAATATTGATCATAAAATATTTATGAATAATTTGTTATATGTTATACAGGTTTTGAAAAAATGATAATTTTGCACAACTAGCACAAAACCAATTCGTGAAAAGCAAATTTCAAACCCTGTTTGCCTTTTTCACCCTGGTGTTTCATGTCTGGTTGTCTACTGCTCAGGTTCCTGAGTGGAATGACCCGAACAGCCTTCCGATATGGATGACGCCCGAGGAGGAGGCCCGAAGGCATGAAATTGGCCAGAACATTCTGAAATCGGCTGCACTGACCGGCGAGGTCCGCAATGTCGCGGAATTCGAACGGATGGAAGGTGTGCTTGTGCGCTACCCGCTCGGACTCCCCACCAGTTTCATTGCCGCTATGTCAAAACACACGGTGGTCTATACCCTGGTCAGTAACAGCTCCAATGAGAACAGTGCAAAAACCGCCTACCAGAATGCCGGGGCAACCATGACCAACTGCAAGTTCATCAGGGCGGCCACCGATTCCTACTGGACACGTGATTACGGCCCGTGGTATGTGGTCAACGAAAGCCAGCAGATGTGCATCATGGACTTCCCCTATAACCGTCCGCGTGCCAACGACGACGCAGTAAACGGAATCGTGGGCACTTACCTGAACATCCCGGTTTACAACCTGCCGGTGGTGCACACAGGGGGGAACTATATGACCGACGGATGGGGAATCAGCGCATCCACGGACCTGGTCTTTGAAGAAAACGACGATGATACCACCTGGGTCAGACAACAAATGGAAGACCATCTGGGCATCAGCACCTACCATGTGACCATCGACCCATTGGGCGACTACATCAGGCACATCGACTGCTGGGCGAAATTCCTGGATGTGGACAAGATCCTTATTGCCCAGGTGCCGGCCAGCAATGCAAATTATGACAAATACGAGCAGGTCGCCAGCTATTTTGCCAGCCAGACCAGTGCCTACGGAACACCTTACCAGGTGTTCCGGGTCTATTCCCCCGGTGGGCAACCCTATACCAATTCTTTAATTCTCAACGACCGGGTCTATGTGCCCATCATGAGTTCCACGCCTTCGTCGACCGACAATGCGGCGCTGGAAGTCTACCGGCAGGCCATGCCGGGTTACACAGTGACCGGGGTTTACTTCAGCAGCTGGCAGAGTACCGACGCCCTGCATTGCAGAACCAAGGGGATGGCCGACCGGCAGATGTTGTATATCAAACACCAGCCGATTACAGGCCTTAAGACCTTCCAACCCGAATTTTCTGTGACCGCCGATATCGTCCCTCTGAGTGGCCAATCCCTGAAGAGTGACTCCCTCTTCCTGATTTTTAAGACCAATGTCAGGGACTGGGATACCCTTCTGCTGTCAGGTACGGGAGGACCGCAATACACGGCCATGCTCCCGGTGAATCCCGGAGAAACCCAGGTCTCTTACTATCTTTACGCTGTGGACCAGTCCGGCAAACGGGAAAACCATCCCTTTATCGGCCGGCCCGATCCGCACACCTTCAGTGTCAGCCAACCTCCGCTGCTGCCTGATCTTACCTCTACCATTACCCTTGCTCCCAATGTAATGAACGGGGAGACCACTTTCAATATCGTGGTGAAAGTGTCAGAATTGAACAACACCCAGGCTTCCGGAGATATCACTGTGGTCATCCCAAAGGATTCACGCTGGGCGGCCGACGGCGGATTCGACACCGCGCTGGTCAGTCTGGACGGGGACCCTGTGAATAATTCCGACTGGAGCTTTGATCCCGGGGATCCCAATTACTACATCTTCCATTTCTCCGGAACCCTTTCCGGCGGAAGCCAGAGCTCCTTCGGATTTAAGGCACGTTTCGTTCCGGGGAACACCCGGGGCGTTTGTACGGTGACCTCTCAGCTGGGGGCCGGAAGCGGCGGCGATAGCCGGGAAACCAACAACTCGGATTCGGAACGGATCAACTATTTTGCAGAATGATAAAATACTGAAACCCTATTTTACAAAACTAAATAAGATGAGACGTGATTTACAAACCCTAATGATGCTCTTCGCCCTGCTGTTTTCCTTTGGCAGGGCCAACGCTCAGAAACCTGAGTGGAATGATCCCAACAGTCTTCCGATCTGGATGACCCCCGAAGAGGAGGGGCGCCGGCATGAGATCGGCAAGAACTTCCTGAAATCGGCAGCCCTGACCGGGGAGGTCCGTAATGTGGCGGAATTTGAACGGATGGAGGGGGTGCTGGTCCGCTACCCGCTCGGACTTCCCACCAGTTTCATTGCTGCCATGTCGAAGCACACGGTGGTGTACACGCTGGTCAGCAGCACCACCTATGAGAACAGCGCCCGGAGCGCATACCAGAGCGCCGGGGCGACGATGACCAACTGCAAATTCATCAGGGCGGCCACGGATTCCTACTGGACGCGGGATTACGGCCCCTGGTACGTGATGAACGAAAACAACCAGATGTGCATCGTCGACTTCCCTTATGACCGCCCGCGGGCCAACGATGACGCCGTGAACGGAATCGTGGGGACTTATCTGAACATCCCGGTATACAACATGCCGGTGGTGCATACAGGGGGTAACTACATGACCGACGGGTGGGGGATCAGCGCCTCCACTGACCTGGTGTATGAGGAAAACAGCAACAATGTGGCCTGGGTGAACCAGCAGATGAACGCTTTCCTGGGGATCGACACTTACCATGTGACCATCGATCCGCTGGGGGATTACATCAAGCACATCGACTGCTGGGGTAAGTTTTTGGATGTGGATAAGGTGCTCATCACCAGTGTGCCCACCACCAATGCCAACTACGCCAAATATGAGCAGGTCGCCAGCTATTTTGCCAGCCAGACGAGTGCGTACGGGACGCCCTACCAGGTGTTCAGGGTGTATTCCCCCAGCGGGCAGCCCTATACCAATTCGCTGATCGTCAATGACCGGGTCTATGTGCCGATCAAGAGTTCACCGGCCTCCTCCACCGACAATGCGGCGCTGGAGGTGTACCGGCAGGCGATGCCCGGCTACACGGTGACCGGAATATACTACAGCAGCTGGCAGAGCACCGACGCCCTGCACTGCCGGGCCATCGGGATGGCCGACCGGCAGATGCTGTACCTCAAGCACCAGCCCCTGACGGGTATTAAGGCGTATCAGCCGGAATTTGCCGTCACCGCTGATATCGTTCCGCTGAGCGGTCAATCCCTGAAAAGCGACTCTTTGTTCCTGATATACAAGACCAATGCCAGGAACTGGGATACCCTTCAGCTGGTAAATATGGGAGGTACCCAGTACGGCGCCATGCTTCCGGTGAGCCCGGGTGAAACCAGCGTCTCTTACTATCTCTATGCGGTAGATCAGGCAGGCAAGCGGGAGAGCCACCCCCTGATCGGGCAGCCCGATCCCCATACCTTCACGGTCAATCAACCGGAAATTGTCGCGGCATTCACAGCCAGCACCACTACGGCCCTCAGGGGAGAAACCATCACCTTTACCGATCTCTCATCGGGAGGCGATATCACCGGCTGGAGCTGGAATTTTGGCGAAGGCGCCACGCCGGCTACTGCCGACACCCAGGGACCTCACCCGGTCAGCTATACCACCACCGGAAATAAAACTGTGACACTGACAGTCAATGGCTTGTTTACCACAACAAAAACCAGCTACATCTCTATCGTGGAACCTGTGACGGGAATTAGCCTGACCCCCTCTGCGGCAGCCCTTGTGGCCGGAGAAACACTTCAGTTAACCGCCACAGTATTGCCGGAGAATGCTACCAACAAAGCCATCACCTGGATCACCTCCAATTCCGCTGTGGCCATGGTGAACCAGAATGGACTGGTCACGGCAACCGGAGCGGGGAGTGCCCTTATTTCAGTACTGACCTCTGACGGAAACTTTTCGGCTTCCTGTGCAGTAGAAGTTACCGCACCGGCCTGCGTCTATGAAACGATCAACGCACAGAATTTTGACTCCGGGATGGGGATCTGGGTTGACGGAGGCACCGATTGCGCCCGCAGTACCTATTATCCCAATTCGGGGAGATACAGTTTGCTCCTCCGCGACAATACCACCACTTCGCTGACCACCACCGGAACCCTTAACCTGTCGGCCTATTCCGAGATCACCGTAAGTTTCTCCTATTATCCCTACAGTTTCGACAGTTCCTCCGAGGACTTCTGGCTGCAGATTTCCACCAACGGGGGAACCACCTTTACCACCGTGGAAGAGTGGAATTTAAACGATGAGTTTGTCAATAGAAGTCGATACAACGATGCCGTGGTCATCCCCGGGCCTTTCACATCAACGGTTAAACTACGGTTCAGGTGTGATGCTTCGGCCGATGACGACCAGGTGTACATCGATGATGTGGTCATCAGCGGCTGTAAAAACAGCGTGATCCCCAGCGTTCTCAAAACAGGCGGCGAAGATCTCGTTTCCGGTCCGGAAGGACAGCAGGATCTCCGCGAACTCCGTTTCACGGTCTATCCTAACCCAGCCAGAAACAAAATTTCCCTTCTGGCTTCGGAGATTCCGGAGAAACCATTCAGAGTCTCCCTGTTCACTCCCACAGGCCAGCTCCTGAAACAGGAGGTGCTGCAGGGTTCGATCAACCATTCGGTCGACCTGAACGGAATCGCGCCGGGACTGGTTATTCTCCGTATCGAAACCGGTAAGGAGGTGATCAGCGAACCGGTCATCATTCTTGGTCAGTAGCCGGAGCCTGATATTGCTCAGGGCAGGAGAAGGTGGGATCCACTTTCTCCTGCCTTAGAAACTTCTCTGCCGTCCGGTGTAATTCTGAAGTCACCGGTGAGTCTCATACATCCTGAAACACTCAATATATATTATATGATAAACAAGGTACTGCACAAAACTTGGATGAATGACGAAAAAATGGTTCGTCGTTCGCCTGAACCGGTCCTGCCGGTGAACCGACGTCGGGTGAGGTTCATCGGTTTGCTGGGACCGGCACTGATTCTTTCATTTGGTTTGGGGGCCCAATCCCCGGGAATCCTGTTGCAAAGTGAGGGTGAGAATTCTCCAGGGGTGCTGGTGGAGGGCGATGCTCCCCGCCACCTGGTGGTTGATCCCCGGTATGAAATGAGGGATCCCCACACTGCAGAAGGGGATGTGCCCTCCTCAAGGGAGCGTTTTAATGTGCCCTATCCTTTATCGGAAATGACCCTTAAAAGCGGAAACCTGACCAGCAAGTCGGCCATTGACATCAAAGGGATCACCAACCAGTTCGTCCTCTTGGCCGGAGTGGTCTTTAATCCTGATTATCAGTGTTCAAGTACTTTCCCTTTCAATACGGTAAATGGTGTTATTGAATATGAAAGGACACAGATGCTTTTTCTGGCCAGCGAACTGGGACCGGCGCCCAAAACCCTCAATTACCTTGAACTGGCCCGGAAAGTTACAGGCACCAGTACAGTGACCAATTTCACTGTCAGGCTGAAGCATACTTCCATCACCAATTTTAATCAGGTCACCTCAGGGTATGCTGATATGACGGGGGCGCAAACTGTTTTCAATGACACCGACGGGTACACCATTCCGAGTGGAAGCGGAACCTGTGGTTCTCCTCCCAACAATGACTTCACCTGGATGCGGATTGATTTTAGCAGCGGATTCATCTATAACGGTACCGACAACCTGATCGTGGAGATATACTGGGGGCCGGTGACCAGCGGCACCTCGGCAAGGGCTGTACTGGCCGGCAATTACCCTGAAGAAAGAGTGATCTATGGCTATGCCTCTTCACCTGACCCGACCCGTGATGGCAGCAGCACCCTGCGGCCCAACATACGGTTCGGGTACCAGATTCCTACCTTCGGAAATGCCAGCCAGCTGGCTGCCGAAGTCTTTAAGGGGTGTATTGCGGTGTCCAATGTAAGTTTTACCGGCGACAACAGGGCCATAGGATATTTCGAGCGCCGTGCCGATAATCCCAATTTCCCCTTTGAACGGGGAATCGTTTTGTCGACGGGCCAGGTGACTGACGCAGCCGGTCCCAACCAGAGCGACAGCAAGACGACACAGCTGGGCACGCCCGGGGACCCCGACATCACGGCCCTTGGGGGCACTACTTCCTATGACGCAGCCAGTTTGTCTGTTGACTTCGTCCCCAACGCCGAATCGGTTAGTTTCAACTATATTTTTGCTTCCGAAGAGTATCCTGAGTGGGCCTGCAGCGATTATAACGATGCCTTCGGGTTTTTTATCAGTGGTCCGGGGATCACCCGGCAGAATATTGCCCTTCTCTCCGACGGGGAGACGGTGGAGATCCACACCATCCGCGTGAACGGTTATGACTTGCTGGCCAGCGATCCACTCTGCAGGTTGCCTGATTCTGGTTGCTGTGAGGACGCCCATGAAACCTTGTTTGTTTCCATTCCGCCCGGGGACCTCTCTATTGAGGCCGATGGCCGCACGGTGCCCCTTACCGCGGTCATCACCGGCCTCCAGCCTTGTGCTACCTATACCATGAAATTCGTCATCGGCGATGTCTATGACTCGAAATGGGACTCCTTTGTCTTTCTGGAGGGAGGTAGTTTTGGCGCTGAATCGGATATTGACTTCGAGAATTTTAACGACAGGAACCAAAGCACCAATAACCTGTTTACCTCCTGCGGCAGGGCTTTTCTCAGGGTGAAGCGCGATCCTCTGGGGGATCTCACCGAAGCGGTCACGGTACCCGTCACCGTGGGTGGAACGGCGGTCCACGGCACCCACTTCACCTTTACGGGGTATACCCTGCAGGACCAGGTCATGGAAGTGACCATTCCGGCAGGTGAGTGGCATACCGATGTGCCTTACACCTTTACAGGCACACCGTTGCCCGGCGGATCGGCCTCCCTCTCCTTTGCCACTACCCAGGGCTGTTATTGCTCGGGAAGCATCGTCTCTCTCAATGTTAACCTTTATGAGACCTACTCCTTTGGAAGCGTTACACCTTCTGCGGTAGCCTCCTGTTCCACCGGCGATGGGTCCATAAGGATTACCATGGCCCTGCAAGCCCCACTCAATCTTTTCAGCTTCACCTATGTCCTGAAAAATCCGGAAGGGGCAAGCCTGGCTTCCTTTTCTACCGCAGAAACGGGATATACCTTTACCGGACTCGAAGAGGGGACTTATGTGGTGGAGGTGTTTGATGATGTCTCCTGTACACGTCTGACAAGGGCGGGACTCGTGGTTTCGGCTCCCGGGCAACCTGAAGTGACCTGCCCGCCCGACATTTCCATGTGCATCGGTGCAACACCCGTGACGCTTGGAGGTGCTTCGCCTGCCGGAGGATCCTATGCCGGCCCGGGCGTGTCGGGGGGTGTTTTTTATCCCGCCCAGGCAGGTGCCGGGAACCACCTCATCAGTTACCTCTATACCGATCCCTCTACCCTGTGTTCCAACAACTGTTTCTTCACGGTGACCGTTTTCCCGGAACCGGTGCTTCTTTCTGCCGCGGTCACCTCTCCGGTGGTCTGCAAGGAAGGTTCCGCCACTGTGACTCTGGTGGTTTCCGGGGGAACTCCTCCGCTGACATATACATTGAACGGGGTCACCAATTCCACAGGAATCTTCTCAGGCGTAATGGCCGGTAGTGATCTTCCCTGGTCGGTAAGCGATCAGAACGGCTGCGGAACATTAACAGGCACGGTGACGGTCACGGAACCTGCGGAATCCCTCTCTGCCGGGGCAAACGTGGTCGCATCCCCGTCCTGTGCAGGTTGTGCCGACGGACAAGCCCTGGCCACTGCCACGGGAGGGTGGGGGAGTTATGCCTATCTCTGGGGCAACGGAGAAACCGATGCCCTTGCCAGGGCTCTCACAACAGGTACCTGGACAGTCACCATCACTGACCTTGGTGGATGCACCACCCAGGCGGAAGTGACGATCGATGCCCGCCCTGATATCACCATCACCCTCACCGCTTCACCCAACATCTTCAAAGGGGAAACGCTCTTCAATGTCGTGGTCCGAATCTCCGAACTCAATGGAATTGAAACTTCTGGTCCCATCTCTGTGGTGCTTCCCAAGGACGGACGGTGGTCGCTGGAGGGGAATTACGATCCTGCACTGACCCTTCTTGGGTCCGAAGCCTTGCAAAACGCCGACTGGAGTTATGTGGCCGATGATCCTGATTATCATATTTTCAGCACTTCCGCGGCCATCACTTCACATGCCAGTTCCACCTTTGGTTTCAGAGCCCGGTTCGACGCAGGGAAAACCAAGGGTGTTTATACCATCACCGGACAAATTATTTCAGGTGGCGGTAACGAAAATCGGGTCAATAATAATGCTGATTCCGAAAAACTTAATTACTTTGCATATTGATACTAATCCTTACGACAATGAAGAATATTTACTTCACTTTGCTGTTCCTTTTTTCCGTGCTTATGGCAGCCGCGCAGTTGCCCGATCCGGAGGGGAGCTACAACCCGTTTCTTGCCGAAGGAATCATTTCACCTGCTCCCCTGCTTCCTCTTGAACTGAACGGGGTCGGTGTTTGTTCCTTCAAGGTGGGAAATACCGGCAATGACGCATTGCCATACATTGACGATGCGAGTGCCATGAAGCTGACCATCTCACTGGGCTTGGGCGTCCCCGATGTCCCTGTGCTGAATGCGACTACTGCACTCGACGCCCTGGGTGGGAGTTTTAAAGATATGTTCAACTGGACCTACAACGTGGATACCAAAACCTACAGCGCAGTCCAGAAAGTGACCATTCCCGCCCTTGACCTGGTAAATAACACCAATGCCGGGAAGATCACCATTCAGTACCGGGTGGCACAAAATTCATCCCAGGGGATTTCGGGAAATGGGTTCAATGTCAACATCACCCCTCCCCCTTACTCCATGACCTCCAATTCACCCGATGATGACAATGTGAGTTCATACACATGGACGGAATACCTCGACTTTGGAGATGCTCCGCTTTCTTACGGAATTGCCTCTCACAGCATTGATTTTGAAAATTATCTGGGAACGGTCTATGACGGTGAAACCGGTGCCTTAACCTCCGCTGCTGCCGATGGCGATGATAACGACAACCTGGATGACGAAGACGGCGTGGTCATCCCGCCGCTGGTACAGGGAACCACAGTGACCGTGAGTGTCACCGCCACCGGTCTGGGATATGTGAATGGATGGATAGACTGGAACGGCGACGGGGATTTCCTGGATGCCGGTGAACGAATTATCAACGGCGTCACTGTTTCTGATGACACCAAGAATTTCTCAGTGACCGTACCTTGGACGGCCAACTCCAGTGCGCCTACTTTCGCCCGCTTTAGATATGCATTTACGCCCAGGTATACCGACCCCTCAGGGGCAGTAGAGGGTGGAGAAGTCGAAGACTACCAGGTGCAGGTTGTATGTGTTCCACCTGCAACGCCTGTGGCCACTGTAACCCAGCCCACCTGTGACGAACCCACCGGAACCCTTACCGTGACCTCTCCCATCGGGGCTACCCTTGAATACAGCCTCGACGGATCGACCGGTTGGCAAACCTCCGCGGTTTTTGCCGGCCTTCTGCCCGACGATACCTACACGGTTTATGTCCGCGACAACACCCGTGAACTGACCTGTACTGCTTCAGCCAGCTTTGTGGTGGACCCGGTTCCCGATGCCCCTGCCACTCCTGTGGCAACAGTAACGCAGCCCACATGCGCATTACCCACCGGGTACATCGTGATCACTGCGCCGACTGGGGTAGGCCTGGAATACAGCATCGACGGAACCAACTGGCAGACCCCGGTGACCTTTGCCGCTCTCGCACCCGGCGATTATACCGTGAGTGCACGGAACACTTCCAACCCGACCTGCGTCTCCTCAGCCCTCTTTACCATCAATGAGGTGCCTGCCGGTCCCGATGCACCGACCCTGACCGTGACCCAGCCCACCTGCAGCGTGCCGTCGGGTACCATCACCATTACTGCCCCGGTAGGCCCCGGATATACCTATTTCATCGACGGAGATCTCTCGTTTACCAATCCGGTACTCACCAATCTTGCCCCCGGTTCCTGGAGCGTAACGGTGGTAGATGCCGATGGGTGTGTCTCTGAGGCTACTCTGGCGGTGATCAATCCTATCCCCGATGTCCCGGCAACACCCGAGGTTTTCGTCATCCAGCCCACCTGTGAAGTCGCCACCGGAGCCATAGGCATTTTGGGCCCGCCTCCCGGAGAAGAGACTTACAGTATTAACGGTGTTGACTATATCCCAAATTTCTTGTTCACGGATCTGAATCCCGGAACCTATACGGTGACGGCGATGGATGGGGCCGGCTGTGTCTCAGCCCCCAACATCGTGGTCATCCTGCCGCAGCCGGTGACGCCTGTCGCCCCCACGGTAGCCGTGACACAGCCCGGATGTTTCAACACCTCCGGAACCATTACGGTGACTGCCCCCGTGGCCACAGGCTACACCTATAGCATCAATGGAATCGATTACCAGGCCGGTGTGGACTTTGCCGGCGTGGCTCCCGGTACTTATACGGTGACGGTGAAGAGTGACGGCGGATGTGTTTCAGCCCCTTCGCTGGCCACCGTCGACAACCAGCTGCCTCCTGCTGAAAAGCCTGTCCTGTCGCTGACCCAGCCTACCTGTGAAGTATCCACGGGAACGATCGAAATTACCTCTCCTCTGAGTGAGAATGAATACAGCATTGACGGGGTGACTTACACCTATGGAAAAACAGAATTCACTGGTTTAGTCCCCGGTACTTACACCGTGACAGTCAGAAACAGTTACGGGTGTATATCAGAAGCCACAGTGGCCGTCATCACGGCAGCTCCGGGAACACCGGAAACTCCTGTTGTGGCCATTACGCAGCCAACCTGCGATGAGGCTATGGGAATCCTCACGGTGACAAGTCCCGTTGGTCCACGGTACCTTTACAGCATTGACGGAACTACCTATACCAGCACGACGGTCTTCATGGTAGCTCCCGGAAGTTATAATGTTACCGTTGGCGAGATTGACGGATGCCTTTCGGCCCCGTACGTGGCCATTGTCAATCCGCAACCGCCGATTCCTGTTGCACCGTCTCTTGCGCTGACACAGCCTGGTTGTATTGTGCGTACCGGAACACTTACGGTTTTATCTCCAACCGGCACTGGTTTTACCTACAGCATTGATGGAACTACCTATGGTGCTTCGGCCGAATTTAGCGGACTTGTTCCTGGTACGTACTCTGTAACGGTGAAGAATGCCGAAGGATGTACTTCAGCGGTTACGGAAGCCTATATCAATCCGGCCCCGGAGATCCCGGAAATCCCGACGGTCAATGTAACCCAGCCTGGTTGCGACACACCGAGAGGGATCATCGAAGTATTGACTCCTTCCGGACAGTTTGAATATTCCATTACGGGGAGTGCCTGGCAGACTTCAACGGAATTCACAGAGGTAACTCCCGGAACCTATTCCGTGACGGTACGCAATGGCGATGGCTGCGTTTCTGAGCCCCAGGTGGTGACCATCCTGCCGCAGCCCATCACCCCTGACCAGCCGCATATCAGACTGGATCAGCCTACCTGTGACGTGGCCACCGGTTCCATCCTCATCTATTCCCCGCTGGGGTCCGACCTCTCCTATAGTCTCGATGGCTTAACCTATACCACTTCGGTGACCTTCACTGAGCTGGAAGCCGGGACATATACCCTGACAGTGAAAAGTACGGCAGGATGTGTTTCCCCCGGTACGGTGTTCACGGTGGATCCGCAACCGGAAACTCCTGCCGCGCCCGTGCTGACCCTTACCCAGCCCAGCTGCGAAGTAGCCACCGGCTCGATTCTGATCACAGCACCTTTGGGGGATGACCTCCGTTACAGTATCGATGGGGAAGTGTTCCAGAGTGAAACCCTGTTTACAGGACTGATTCCCGGAAGCTATGAAGTCATCGTGGAAAATGGCTTTACCTGCTCTTCATCGACCACAGCCATCATCGTGGAACAGCCCGGCGCTCCCACGCAACCCGTGGCGATTGTGACCCAGCCCGACTGTGACCTGGCCCTGGGAAGCATCCTTATTACCCAACCCATGGGCGATGGTCTCTCCTACAGTATCGACGGTGTGACCTTTACCGGAACGCTTTCCTATACTGATCTGGCCGCAGGAACCTATACTGTTACTGCAGCTAACGCCGCCGGATGCCTCTCGGCTCCGCTGATGGTGACCATTCTTCCTCAGCCGGAAGTTCCTGTGGCTCCAAAGCTTGAAGTAACGCAACCCGACTGTCTGGTACTTACCGGAACCATCGAGGTGACTTCACCGCTTGGAATGTATTATTATAGTGTAGACGGAACCACCTATACCACCTCAACTACCTTTACAGGATTGGTGCCCGGTAATTACAGTGTGACCGTAATGGCAGGCCCGGAAGGTTGTGTCTCGGAAGCCACCGGGACCCTGATCAACCTGCCGCCTCCGCCCATCCAGCCAGGTCCCACGGTAACGGTGACGAATCCTGACTGTTCTCAGCTGACGGGAATGATTACGATAACTGAACCGACAGACGATGGCTATACTTATAGTATAGACGGGATGACCTACACCTCTACCACGCTCTTTGAGGGTGTGGCTCCCGGAGATTACCAGGTATCCTTCAAAACCGGAGAAGGTTGTGTATCGGTACCGGTTTCAGTCACAGTCAATGAACCTCCTGTGATACCTACACCTGTGCTGAACGTTACACAGCCCACCTGTGCGGTGCCTACCGGAACCATAGAGGTGACTTCGCCGCTGGTGGATGAGTATGTGTTTGTTTTCCGAACTAGCAGTGTCACTACACTATTTACTACGAACCCTGTGCTTTCGGAGCTACAGCCCGGCACCTACACGGTAACTGTGGACTACAATGAAATATGCCAGTCGGAAAGCGTGGTGGTAACCCTTTATCCGCCTGTGGAACCTGTGGCCGATGCCGGTCCCGATAAGGAACTGGGCTGTTCAGTTACAGAGGTGGTGCTGGAAGGCTTCTCTGAAACCGACGGGGTGAGCTTCTCCTGGGAAGGTCCGGGAATCGTCTCCGGTGGTGACACGGCTACCCCGACGGTAAATGCCGGGGGTACCTACACCCTGACAGTTACCCACATCATGAGTCAATGTACTGCTACCGACGTGGTAGAGGTGACTGCAGGAGGTGTACCTCCCGTGCTGGTGCTGAGTGATACTTACTGTGTCTATCTGACTACCGATGGGAAATGGACCCTCAATTCCTTCGACATTGCCCAGATCACTGCCGGCTCCACGTCAGGCAGCGGAAGCTGGTCTGATCTCAGCTTCACCTTCTCACGCCGTACCTTCGAATGCAGGGATGCTTATCCGCCCTATGCCAAAGTGACCGTGACGGCTACCGATGCCGGAGGATGTGCAGTTTCAGGGACCTTTAACCTGACGGTCCTCGATACCATTGCCCCTGTGGCCAAGTGCCGCAACATCACTGTCGAACTCGACGCCTTCGGACAGGCTCTGGTGGTACCCGGATTTGTGAATGACGGCGGAGACCGCGAAAATGTTCCCGAATGGGCCAAATACTACAAGGACCTTGAAGGCGGCAGCTATGACAACTGCGGAATTGCCGAGATGTACCTGACCAAGTCCATCTTCACCCGCGATGACGTAGGCCCGAACCAGGTGGTGCTCACCGTGATTGACCCGAGTGGAAACATTGCCGAATGCGAAGCCACGGTCACTGTGGTTGATCCCTTCGAGGAAGAGGCCGGAGTGCCTGGTGACGGCGGTGAGGAAGGCGGCGAAGATCCGGAGGTGATCCTGCCCAACACGGCACCGACCCTTGCCGACGTGACGGATATCGAAGTCATGAACCAGGCCCTGCAGCTTGACGTGCTGCTTACCGGGATCTCCGCAGGTTCCGAAATTGACCAGAAGGTGAAAGTGACCGCAGTCACTGACAATCCTTCAGTAGTAACAGGTATTGCCGTCATTTACACCCAGGGATCGACCGGCCAGTTGCTGGTGACGGTTGCCCCGGGGATGAGCGGTGAGGCCTGGATCACGGTGACGGTGAAGGATGACGGTGGTACGGCCAACGGCGGTATCGACATGATCCAGAAGAAGTTCAAGGTGAAAGTGACCCACAGCGGCGAAGAAGTGACCATCGGCATCACCGATCCCGATGGGGAAGAGGTGGTCACGGCCACCATCGATCTGGCAGCTGTTATGGGCTTCAAGCTCTATCCGAACCCGACGCGTGGCAGGGTGAACATCGAGATGACGGGCACCGGCATCCGCGACACCGAGGTGAGCGTATACACGATCCAGGGTACGGAACTCTTCCGGAAACTCTACAAGGCCGGAGAACAGATCAACCTTAATCTGTCTCCCTACGTGGCCGGTGTTTATATGGTAAGAACCCAGACCGAGGGAGCAACCTTCCTCAGAAAGGTGATTCTGGAAAAATAGGTTTTGAATAACAAGGACTGGTGTGGTTACGCATACCCGTCCCATGAATTAAAACAGTGGCGGGAGGGCCGTTCTGGAAACAGGACGGCCCTCCCTGTTTTTTTTTTTTTTCCTATTTGTCATAAAATTTTTACCAAAACAGTTGCGTATATCAAAAATTATATTAATTTTGATTATTGGGATTTTAAAAATGAGATATAGGCATAAAAGGGACTTACTTGTTATTACAGCTATTCCTATTCCCCCCAGCCAAAATTCTCATAATTAAATGATGATTTAATTGTCATCTATTAATATAATTAATTATGAAACATTATCCATTTTTCTCTGGAGAAAGAGAAGAAGCCTCTTTCAGGTGTGATATCCTGAATGGTGATGGCGTTTCTTCTTTGACGATTTTAAGAGAAAACAAAACCCTGGAATGGAAATGGTTTTTCCGGACGCTTTTTGTTTTCATTCTGATGACGGCCTTTTCCTTTCAGGGAGTTGCACAAACCCCTGTGAGCAGGGAAAAGGCTTTTGAACTTTACGGGGTTTCCCTGAGCAACCTGGTGACAGGACTGAATCCAACGGTGTTTATTACCGATGGGGGAGTAACTGTTGCTGGAGATGGATCCCCGGAGGTGCTCATCTGTGATGGCGCTTCTGTTTCCGCACTCTACACTGGAAATCCCTCCTTTAAGAGAGTAAAACTGCTACGGATCAATATTCAATCTGAGGGTGATCTTCCCGATCCCCTGGATTTGGACGCATTACAAGGATTTGAAAACCTGCAGTTCATCTACTTTGTCTTTGGCTATGATGTTTGTGGTGATAACAGTGATTCCTGCCTGGGCGAAAAAGTCGGTGGACTCATTCCCGGGCATGATGGTGCCGTGATCACTCTCTATGAAATCAGCATTGCACAATAATAATGGCATAAAACCAGGATTATGAAGAATCTTTACTCTTTTAGAAAAATCGACCACCTGATCATAGCCATTCTTACGGTCATGGTAGTCATGGCGTTTCCGGAATATGCCCAGTCTCAAACCCTCAAGCCTTTCACCCAAAGGACTTCAACTTACTCCCCGACAACTAAAATATATAAGATCAAGGGGGATTTCACCATGGTCGGAAATACAAGCATGACCCTGGTGAATTATGGCGATGAAACCAACAATTCCAATCTGATGCGGTATGTGGATGTGGATGGGGTCGCGGAAACCCTGAACTCTTCCTCTTCCACACTGACCTTTTCAGAAGAGAATGGGGCCAATCCTAATTGCTCCAATATTATTTACGCCGGATTGTACTGGACAGGCCGTGCCGACGATGGGGGTGATAGCCCATTAACGGTCACCATCCCCGGGGGGACTTCCGATTATCAGAACGGAAGCCTGATACGGGGGTATACCCTGACCATCACCCAAACGGGCGGCAGTAATGACCTGACTGCGCTCTATACTTTTACCCCGGTAGCTGGTGGAGATCCTGTGGTATTCACTTTTTACACAACCGACAACGGGGGCTGGAGCGGAACCCTGACTGTCAAGGTGGGAGCCGGTGCAGCTGTGCCTGTCCCCTTTGCTTTTACTACGGGAACTCTTGGCGACAATTGGGCACTGGCTACCCTGAATACGCCTTATACTATTGGTACAGGATCAACTGCTATCCAGATCAACACCCTGAGAAAAGCACGTGAAAACAATACCATCGATGACACCTTTTATTCCAGCATCACAACCACCGGTACCTCCCTGAACAAACTCCAGGTCAAACTCCGCCATGGAACGGATGCCTATCAGACGGTCACTGCCAATGTCAATAATATTTTTTATCCGAGCAATGCCAACGGAAATATGTACTCGGCTTATGCGGAAGTGACTGATTATGTAAAAGGTAAAGGTCTGGGTGAATACACCGTGGCCGATATCGCCCTCCGGGAAGGAGATGGTGGCGGCACCGGTTTCTTCGGTGGCTGGGGTATGATCGTGGTCTATGAAAATCCCCTGATGGAAGACCGCGACGTTACCATCTTCGACGGCCATGCATACGTATATGATGAGTTGAACTCGGATGCTATGACCTACTATGAGCTTCCCGTTTCAGGATTCAATACCGCCAGGGAAGGACTTATCACCATGAAATATGGATTGATCGCCGGTGAGGGAGACCGTTACCTGAATGCTCCCACCATCGATAATTTCAGTGTCCGTAACCACAGTGATGATGCCTGGGTGGCCTTGAGTCATCCCAACAACTCGACCGACAACTTCTTCAACAGCTCGGTTTACACCGGGGGAAATCCCCGGAACCCCTCCATTCTCAACAATACCGGGATGGATTTGGTGATGAATACCGTACCAAACGACGACAATGAAGTGATCACCAACAACCAGACCAGCACCACTTTCCGATACGGGACAAACCAGGATACCTATATCATCTTCTGTATTGCCATGTCGGTGAATGCTTATCGGCCGGAGGTCGAAGGGCTTAACTCTGCCATCGCACTTAACTCGGTACCCGTTGTTCCTCCCGGTACCATAGTCGTTCCCGGTGATGTGATTACCTATGAAGTAGAGGTGCGAAACCTGGGCAATGAGGCGATTGAAAATGGAAGAATGGTGATTCCGCTCCCCTTTACGGCGATCCACGGATTGGTCGTCAATTACCAGAATTACCACTTGCAAGGTGCCGGAATCCCCTACTTTGACGAAAATGAAGGAGCTAACGGCTCCATTATCTGGGAAATGGGGACCCTCCCCCTGGTTGAAGCCCCTGATGACCTCCTGGCTGTCCTCGACTTTTCTTTTGAAGTGACGAAAGATTGCGCAACCCTGGCCCTGGTGGTAAACGATGATTGTACGCTTTCTGTCGATGTGGATGGCACCATCTCCGGTGTAGGGGCGATTTCCGGAAATGAACTGGCTGGTGCTTCCTTTATCACAGGTTATGATACCGGTGTGTGTGAAGATTTACCCATATATGAGCCGGTATCCCTCGAAATCGACGCTTTACAGTATGTGGAGGATAACTGTGGGGAGACGAACCTCTTCAGGGATTTTCTGTTCTGCAACTACCAGGAGCAGACCATCCCGATCACGGAGTTTATTGGCGAGTTTCCTGCAGGTTCGCGTTTTTACGATGAGTATCCTGTTGTGGTTACTTCCACCACGGAATATACGATTAGCAATCCCTTTCCGGCTACTCCGGGAACCAATACCTATTATGCCCTTTTCCCCGGAACCACCACTTGTTATTACCAGTTTACCATCTCGGTAGTAACCGTGACAGAACCTCCTGTGCCGGTGAATGCGGAATACTGTGTCGGAGAAACAGCCACGGCCCTCACGGCCACGGCCACTGATCCTTCTTACAGCCTCTTCTTTTACGATGCTCCAGGAGGTACAGCCACCAGTACAATCATTCCCTCTACGGCCACAGCAGGTTCTTTCACCTATTGGGTTGCCCAGGGGGTAACCGGGTGTGTCGGCCCTACGGCAACCATTACGGTTACCGTCAATCCGCTCCCGGAACTGACCTGCCCTGCAGACATAGAGGTCGTCAACGATCCTGGCGATTGCAGTGCTGTTGTGAGCTTTGAAGCTACCGTTGGGGGGGCCACCACGCTCACTTATACTGTGGACGGATCTCCCATCACCTCACCCTGGACTTTCCCGGTGGGTGTGACTACGGTGACTGTCACCGCCGAAAATGAATGTGGACCGGTGACCTGCGACTTCACGGTGACTGTAACAGACAACGAAAAACCTGTCATTACGACCACTGCCGAGAGCGGTCATCTGGGATGTAACCCTCTGGTGACTCCTCCGGTATTTTCCGGTTCAGACAATTGTGGCGGAACGATTACGCCGGTTGTTAGTACTTCAGGAAAGCAACCCTATGACGAGTTTTGTGACCAGTATCAAACCTGGACGGCTACTTTTACCGATGCAGCAGGTAATGTGGCCACCGAAGTGAGTGTAACTTACATCTGGACAGAAGATTCGAAAGCACCGGTAATCATTACTGAAGCAGTATCAGGTGACCTGGGCTGCAATCCCGACGTGGTAACGCCTGTGTTTACGATACAAAACGATCCTGCAAATTGTATTCTTTCCTCTGAAATTTATGTAGACACTGCCGGACCGGAAGCCGATGCGGAAGGTTGCGGCTGGAGCCAGAGCTGGACAGCTTCCATCACCGACGACTGTGGTAATGTGGCTACACCGGTGACCATCACCTATACGTGGACTCAGGACACTGAACTGCCTGTGATCAGCACCATTGCCACCAGCGGAGACCTTGGATGCAACCCGACGGTAGCAGCCCCGGTATTCACGGGTCTGGACAACTGCGCGGGGGTCTTCACTCCTTCAGTGACCACAGATGGACCGAGCAACCAGGGCTGTGCCTACACGCAGACATGGGCAGCCAACTACACCGATGCTTGCGGCAACGCCGCCACAGAGGTGACCATC
>ERZ747221.1667-NODE-1667-length-21611-cov-5.143633_pt1 | contig 21611 bp, 22 predicted proteins | sample MGYA00374949_ERZ747221 | MGnify/ENA primary metagenome ERZ747221 (study PRJEB28779, sample SAMN05720172) | bioreactor metagenome | isolation source: Anaerobic biogas reactor | place: USA:Washington, USA | collected 2015-08-08 ... | reverse complement strand
AGCCCGGCAAGCTGTGGCGCAACTCCGAGTGGCGCTTCTTCAGCGGCACGCTGGCGATCTCCACGCTCCTCGTCTGCGCCCTGCTCTGGGCGACCAGCGACACCTCGTTCACCCGCGCCCTCAACGATGCCGCCTTCATGGTCGTGTCCACCGGGACGAGCACCGGTCTGCCGCTGGTCGACTACGAACGCTGGGTACCGGCGGCCCAGCTCATCCTGCTGCTCCTCATGTTCATGGGCGGCTGCGCCGGATCCACCGCCGGCGGCATGAAGGTCGTGCGCGTGCAGCTCTTCCTCAAGCACACGCTGCACAGCGGGCTGCACACACTGCACCCTGGTGCCGTCACCGCGCCCCATCTCGCCGGACGGCCGGTCTCACAGCAGACGATGCGCTCCGTCTTCAGCTTCCTGGGCCTGTTCATGATCGTCTTCGTCGCCGGCACGGCCGCCGTCTCCCTCATCACCGGGATGGACATCCTCTCCTCGCTGTCGGCCAGCATCGGCATGCTGAGCAGCAACGGCGCCGGTCTCGAGGACGTGGGCCCGTTCGACAACTACGCCTGGATCGCGGCGCCCGGCAAACTCGTCCTGACCTTCCTCATGGTGGTGGGCAGGCTCGAGCTCTACACCGTCCTGATCCTGTTCACGCCGGGCTTCTGGCGCTGACCACGGGAGCGTGGGACCGCGCCCTGCATGCCCGGCAGAGGCGGGCATCGCGACCGGCCTGAACCCGCCAGACCGCGCCAGGACGCCGGCAGGTTCACCGCCGGGTAGACTGGAATCCGTTCCAAGGAGGACACGTGGGTACACGAATCAGGCTGCCGGGCGTGGCGGCGCTCGCCTTGGCCACGATCATGCTCACCGCCACCCTCGTGGGTTGCGGCAACGCCGGCGCTCCCAGCGTGGCGCCCTCGACCATCTACCCCGAGACCTCACCGACCGGGACGCTGCCGGCGCTGAAGGCGTACCTCGACGACGTCGAGCAGGTACTGGCCCAGGCGGCGGCCACCGCGACCACGCTGCCGGATGCCGTGCAGGGCCTGAGCCGGACTCCAGACCACACCTGGGCCTCCTCGGCCGCTCAGTTGAAGAGCATCTCGTCGCAGCTCGCCGACGAGGCTGCGGCGCTCGCCGCGCTCCAGCCGCCACCCGCGCTGCAGCCCGTGCAGGACGCGGTGGTCACTGGTATCCAGGCGACGCGAAAGGGCATCGACGAGCTGGCCGACGCCCTCGAGTCGGGCGTGCGGAGCGCCGTGACGCGCAGGGCCCGGGCCCGAGCGACCGCCGAGAGGCTGAAGGCGCAGCTTGACGGGCTGAGCCGGCAGCTGCGCGGAGCGATCGAGATCCTGCGCGGGCAGTAGAGCGCGCCCGGACGACACAGCCGCGCGGAGCGCCGGACGTCGCGCCGCGCGTCGCTCCGGCAGACACGACGCCACCGGCGCAGCCGTCGGCATCGCGGAGCCATGCTCGCCCGCGGGTCGCGGCGCCACATGAGGCTGTCGGCCGCCGCGGGACTGGCGCGGCCGCGAGCGGCTTCAGGACGGGTCGCCGCGCGTGCGCCCGCCCGAGGTCGGGTCGTCGTGCACGGCGGCGGGCGCGCCCTCGCCCGGCCGGATCGGTCCGGTCGCCCCCCGGACGCGCCCGAGGGCGGCGCGCCAGAAGACGACGTCGGCGATCGCGAGTGCGGTGCCGACCGCGACGTAGAGCACGCCCAGAAGCGTGCGTCCCCACCACGAACCGACCAGCGGGGAGTGCCGTAGCAGAAGCCCGCTGCCCATCATGACGACGATGAACACCCAGGAGCTCCAGGCGAAGAGGCCGAAGAAGCAGGCGCGCCCGCGGGTCCGTATCCGCGTCACCGCCCGGGACGCGTACTTGACCAGGATGAACCGCGCCTTCACGACGCCGACGGACACCGCGACGAGGGCGATGAGCGCGATCCCGAAGCCGAAGCGCGCGTATTCCTCCGGCGCGAGGATGTAGGCGAACCCGCGGACCAGCAGCATCGCGGTGGCCGCGGCCCACACCAGCGCCGCCGCCACAAGCTGGACGCGGGCACCGGCCCGCGGGGTGAGCCGGCGCCAGCCGGCACGTCTCGGACGACCTGCCTCCATGGTCTGAGGATAACAGCCGCCGGGCCCGGTCGCCGCGCGCATCCGCCGGTCACGGCCCGCCGCGCAGATGCTCCTTGCCGCGGCGCTCCGACTCACCCGCGGAGGCGACGTCCACGGGGTAGTGCCGGCGGGTCCGAAGCAGCAGGATGCCGGCGCCGGCGAGCGGTATCAACGTGAGCAGGAAAGCGATCTGAAGTCCGCGGGTCTGCCCCGGGACGACCTCCGACGCTCCCTCCTGCAGCGCGGCGCCGTCCGTGATGAAGAGGCTCGCGACCAGGCCGAACAGCAGGGGGCCGAACGCCTCGAGCGTGTTGCGCAGCGCCGAGCGGACCCCCTGGGCGCGGCCCCACAGCTGCGCCGGCATCACGTCGAGCTGGGCGGCGTCCAGCGGGGGATTGGGTGCCGCGAGAGCTGCGAAAGCCAGCAGGAAGAAGCCCAGTGCGGCGAGGACGTTCGTGGTGACGAGCGCCGGCACCAGCAGCGCCGCCGCGACCACGAACGCGACACCCGCGACCACGATGCGGGCGCTGATGTGACCTCGCCTGATCAGCCGGTCGGCCAGACGGCCGGAGGTGAGCAGACCGAGCAGCGACCCCGCTCCCACGAGTCCCAGGACCAGGGTCGCCACAGCCTGTCCGACGCCGAAATGTCCGCGGGCGAAAAGCACCCCGAAGGTCCGCAGGCCGGCGAGGAAGAGAAAGCCCATGGAGGAGGCGAGGATGATGTAGACGTTGGTGCGGACGCGGAGCACATACCGCACCACGTGGCCCAGCGACATCCTCGCCGGGTCGGTGAGCACGACCCGGTCCGCATCGGGCTCGACGCCCTGGCGACGCACTTCCATGAGGACCACGTCATCGGTCCGCCCGGGCTCCTCCTCGGCCACAGGGCGGAGAGAAGGGCCCGCCTCCTCCACGGAGATGATCCGGGTCGCGCCCGGCTCCAGCCTGCTCTGCCCTCCGCGGGCAGGCTCGGGAAGGCGTTTCCACAGGGCCCAGGCGAGGATCAGGCTGGGGAGCGCCATGAAGACGAACGCGGCCCGCCAGCCCAGGGCCGCCGAGATGAAGGAGGCCAGACCGATGCCGCCACCCGCGCCGGCGACCTCGCCGACTGTGATGTAGCCGTAGATGCGGCCTCGCTCTCCGGCGGCGAAGAAGTCGCCGGTGAGCGACGCCACGGCCGGCACCGCCGTCGCCGTCACGGCGCCCAGGAGCAGCCGGGCGAGCAGCAGCATGTTGTAGGAGGCCGAGAACGCGCTCAGGACCTCCGCCGTGGCCCAGAGCAGGATGCTCGCCGTCAGGAGGTCGACCCGCCGGGTCTTGTCCACCAGGAGCCCGAACGGGATCGCCGCCAGCGCTCCGACGAGCGCGGACGCCGTGACCAGCAGCCCGATCTGCGCGGCCCCGATGCCGAGCGCCGGCTGGAGTTGAGGCGCGATCGCGCCGACCGCACTGGTGTCCGCGGCGCTCAGCCCCAGTACAAGACCGAGGAGGATGATCACGGTCCGGCGGGCCGGACCACCGAGACGCTCCGTGAGCCTCTCGTCCGCCCGTCGGGCGCGGCGCCCGAGCCAGGGGCGCACATGCCTGCCCCAGATGGAGTTCGACGGCGCCCTCTTCAGCTCCGGCTCCGGTGTGCGACCTGTGTCTTCCGGCATCCTCGTCTCCCGACGTCCCTGCCGCCATCATCGCCGTCCCGTGGTACTCCTGTCACGCCGGTCGTCCCACGAGGCCCGGCCGGACGGGCGGCCGCTGCACGACGGAGCAACTCGTCCTCGGGGTAAGAACGCAGTAGGCGGATCGGCGGATCACGAAGGAGACGGATGGGAAGCGCAGCGGACGATCGTCACACAGCGACCACGCCGCGTGAGATCGCCGAGGGGGTCTTCTGGCTGGCGCTGGGACGCGGGCTGCTCCGCTCGGCCAACGTGTTCTTCGTCCGCTGGGAGGCCGGCTGGTGCCTCATGGATGCGGGCTGGGCACACGACGCGCCGGCGATCCTCGGGGCTGCGGAGTACTTGTTCGGCCGCGAGCGCCCCAGCACCGTGCTGCTCACGCACGCCCACCCTGACCACGTCGGGGCGCTGCCGGAGCTCGCGCGCCGCTGGGAGGTCCGGGCCTGGATCCACGCCGCTGAGCTGCCCCTCGCGCTCGGCGACGCCAGGGCCATCCGGCACTATGCGGGCCCGCTCGACCGCTGGGCGATCCTGCCCGCGCTGCGGCTCGCGGGACGCGCGCGGATGGAACGGACGCTCGCGCGCTCGAGCCTCCATGACGAGGTGCGAGCACTGGCCCACGGAGTCGGGCTCCCGTCCCTGCCGGGCTGGGAGGCGATCCCGACTCCCGGCCACACGCCGGGCCACGTCGCCTTCCTGCGCTCCGCCGACCGGGTCGCCGTCACCGGCGATGCGCTCGTCACCCTGGACCTGAACTCGCCGCTCAAGCTCCTGCGTCGCGAGCGCACGCTGGCCGGGCCGCCGTGGATCACCACCTGGAGCTGGCCGGCGGCCACCGCCTCGGCGGTCCGCCTCGCCGGCCTCCGCCCGAGCGTGATCGCCGCCGGCCACGGCGTCCCCTTGGCCGGCGCCGAAGCCACGGCGCACCTCCAGGAGTTCCTCCGGCGCCGACCCGCCTGAGCCCGACCGCGGCCTGGTGACGCGTCAACCGCGCCAGGCCGCGGTGTCGTCAAACGGCGGTCCGCGTCGTCAACCGGCGGCTCCCCAGAACCGTCCGTGACGCCGGCGGCTGAACTCCGCGTAATCCCCCTGCAGCTCGAAGTCGGCGTAGTCGACCGCGGGGACGCGCGCGCGGTGCAGCACGAGCTGGTCGTTGGCCTCGTTGAGGCGCGACACCAGCGCCGCCTCAGAGTCGCTGAGCGGGCTGAGCACGGTCCCCAGATGGAAGGCCCAGAGCGGCGCCGACCCGGGATCGTACTCGGCCGGGAGGAAGATGTTGTCGAAGTCCGCCGTGCCGCCGTCGTACCGGTAGCGAGCCACCGCTGCACCGCCCTCCCCGACCTCCACCGACACGGGCACGATGGTGTGCGAGAGGAGGTACGACGAGACCGACGAGACGCTCCGGGACTTGCCCCCGAGCGTGGCGACGACGGCCTCCCAGTGGTAGCTGGAGGCGTGACAACGCAGGACGTGATGGCGCTCGATGACCGCGTCCTCGTCGTCGACCATCCAGCCGACGAAAGCGGCCAGCCCGTGGTACGGCGTGTCGCTCGAGTCGAAGGCGGCGAGCACGCGCGCGTAGTCCACCGCCTCATCCGCGGCCGACCGGCGCAGGCAGTCGAAGACCGCCGCATCCTGCTCCGGCGTGACCGGACAGGGGCAGCTCAATACCACCCTGAACGCCAACTCGAGCGCCTCGCCTCGGATCCTCATCTCAAGCTCCTCCTCCGTCTCGGCTGCCGCCGCAGTCTATACCGTAGGCCTCGTCGCGCCTCGATCCTGGACGTTCGTCCCATCATCCCGGAGACCGCTCCGGCCGATGAAGAGCGTGACGGCCACGCATACGGCTTCCGTGAAGGCGGCCCCCGTGAACAGACTCGACCTCAACGTCGACACCGCGACCAGTCCAGCCGAGACGCTGGAGGTCGTCTATCCGTCGCACCGCGCGTCCGCCGCACGGATGCGCCGCGCGCTCCGCGCCTTCCTGGTCCGGCGCGCGGTCGAGCCGGTGGTCGTCGCCCAGGTGGTGCTGGCCGCGGACGAGGCGTTCGTCAACGCCCTTGCGCATGGCGGCGGCGACGTCGTCCGCGTCTCCGCGCGGGTCACGCAGGCTGAAGCCGCGGTCGAGGTCCGGGACCGCGGCGCCGGGTTCTCGCCCCCCGCGTCGAGGATCGCGGCACCGGACGTGGATTCGCCGCACGGCCGTGGTCTGTTCCTGATGGAGCGCCTCATGGACAGTGTGCACATCTGCTCAGGACGGGACGGCACGACCGTCCGCATGGTCCGACGGCTGGCGCGCTCCAGGGACGACAGCGACCCCTCGATGCTCTGGACGGACACGGCGGCACGCTGTGCGGAGGTCCCAGGAGCGGCGTAAGCGCACGCGGAGAGTCAGCCCGAAGACGACTGGTGGGCGCACCTGGATTCGAACCAGGGACCTCTTCCTTATCAGAGAAGCGCTCTAACCGACTGAGCTATGCGCCCACAGGGGTCTTGGAGTCTACGAGTGCGGGTCGAAGGCGTCAACCGTGACCGATCATGTCCCGGACCAGCCGGTCGCGGTCGCAGGTCGCGAGCCCGGACTCCCGGAGGCGGGCGTGCAGGCGGTGCGGCGTGACCCGTGGCGGTACTTCTCGAGGGGGCGCACATCATCGCCTTCGCCCGGCTCCTCCTCACCTCACGGTGTGAGCCTGCCGCACCTTGCCGTATACTCAGAGCATGATGGATGTACAGGAGATGGTCATTTACGGCGTCAGCTTCGACGTCATCGGCAAACAGCCCATCGTGCTGCTCAAGACCGTGGAGGGCAATCGCTTCCTCCCCATCTGGATCGGGCATCCCGAGGCTGCGGCGATCCTCATCAAGTTGCAGGGCACCAGTCTGCCGCGTCCCATGACGCACGACCTGCTCACCAACGTCATCGGCTCCTTCCGGGCCCAGGTCACTCGTATCACGGTGACCGAGCTCAAGGAGAGCACGTTCTACGCCCGGCTCACTCTCGAGAGAGACGGCGAGGAGGTGGACATCGATTCGCGGCCCAGCGACGCGCTCGCCCTGGCCGTGCGGACCGACGCCCCGATCTTCGCCAGCACCGAGCTGATCGACGAGAACGCCATCGAGTTCGAGCGCGAGGTGGACGACACCGAGGAGATCGTGGAGAGCTTCCGTGACTTCCTCGAGGGAGTCTCTCCGGACGACTTCCGCACCGCCGAGGTCACCGCCGACGACGAGGCGTTCATCATCGACCGGGATGCCGTGGACGAGGACGAAGAGGACGACGACAGCGACGAGATGGACGACGAGGAAGACGAGGAGGACGACGAGTTCGACGGCCGGTCGGACGACCCGCCGCAGAACTAGCCGCCCGCCGCGTTCGGCGGCCGCGCCCCCTCCCCGCAGAAAGGCCCTCACCGTGAGCACGCCCAGCGACGACCCGGTCGTGACGCAGCTGCGCGACCGGATCAGCGAGAACGACCTGCGCATCATCGAGTTGATCAACAGGCGGGTCGCCCTGGTCGACGAGCTCTGGCGCCACAAGGCCGAGCACGGCATCCCGATGCACAGCCCGGAGCGCGAGCGCTCGATGATCGCCCTGCTGACGCGCGCCAACGGCGGCCCGCTGTCGCAGGACGCGCTCGTCCGGGTCTACAGGACCATCGTCGAGACGACCAAGCAGGAAGCCGAGCGGCTGCAGTCCGGCTGAGACCTGCTTCGCGGGCGACCGGGGAGCGGCCGCCCCGCTCACGCCTCAGCCTTTGAGCACCCCGAGGGGCCGCAGACGGGCGACCTTGCGTGCGAGGCCGACGGCGTCGACGACCCCGACGATGTCGGCCACGTCCTTGTAGGCGAACGGCGCCTCCTCCGCCAGCGAACCCGTCGACGCGCACTTGACCACGATGCCGGCGCCCTCGAGCTCACGCCGCACCTCGGCGCCGGAGCGGACCTTGCGGGCCGCGTGCCGGGAGAGCAGGCGGCCGGCCCCGTGACACGTGGACCCCCACGTCTCGCGCCTCGCCGTCTCGGTCCCGGCGAGCAGCCAGCTCTCGCGGCCCATGTCACCCGGGATGATCACCGGCTGGCCGACCTCCCGGTACCCGGCGGGCACGTCGGGGTCTCCGGGGCCGAACGCGCGCGTGGCCCCCTTGCGATGCACGAGGACGGCGCGCTCCTCGCCGTCGACCGGATGCACCTCCCGCTTGGCGATGTTGTGCGCCACGTCGTAGACGAGCTCCACGCCGAGACGCTCCCAACTGCGACGGAACACCTGCTCGAAGGCGCCGCGCACCTGGTGCATGATCATCTGTCGGTTGGCGAACGCGAAGTTGCAGGCGCAGGCCATCGCAGCGAGGTATTCACGGGCCTCTGCCGAATCGAGCGGCGCGCAGGCAAGCTGCCTGTCCGGCAGGTCGATACCGGCGCGCGCGGCTGCGCCCGCCATCCGGCCCACGTAGTCGGTGCAGACCTGATGGCCGAGCCCCCGCGAGCCGGAGTGGATCATCACCGCCACCTGTCCTGCGCCGACGCCGAAGGCGGCTGCGGCCCGCTGGTCGAGTACCCGATCCACCACCTGCAGTTCAAGGAAGTGGTTGCCGGACCCGAGGCTGCCCACCTGCCCGCGACCGCGAGCCAGCGCTTTGCCGCTCACGGCGGACACGTCGGCGCCGGACATGGCCCCGCCCTCCTCTGTATGCGCGAGGTCGTCCCCGGTGGCGCAACCCCGGCGGACGAGGAACGCGGCCCCCTCTTCGCAGAGCCGCTTCAGCTCGCTCTCCCTGAGCTCCAGCGCCCCGTGAGGTCCGGTGCCCTGCGGGACCCCTCTCATCAGCTGGTGCATGAGCGCGTCGAGCCGCGGTTTGACCTCATCGACGCCGAGCCCCGTCCGCACCAGCCGCACGCCGCAGTTGATGTCGAAGCCGACGCCGCCCGGCGAGACCACTCCGTCGGCGGCGTCCATGGCGGCCACCCCGCCGATCGGGAACCCATAGCCCCAGTGGATGTCCGGCATCGCGATGCTGGCGCGCAGGATGCCCGGCAGCGTGGCGACGTTGGCGACCTGCTGCAGCGCCTCCTCATGGCCCGCCTGCATGAAGAGACCTGGGTGCGCATATACGCGCCCCGGGACGCGCATCGGGCCTTCCCGGGGGATCTCGTAGACGAACTCGTCTCTCCGCTCGACACGCATCACATGCACCGTCACCCGCGCACGACCACCGTCGCAGGCCCCTACACATCGAGGACGACGAAGCCCTCCCAGCCGGCGCTGCGCTGCTCGAGGCGGAGCTCGTGGAGGGTCGCCGCCTTCACGCCGCCGCACATGATGTGCCTGCCGACGTCGAGCGGCTCCCCGGCCACCCTCGCCCGCAGCCGACGCTCTCCGAGCTCACGCACCTCGAACTCCGTGAGCACCAGCTGCCGCGCCTCGAAGAGGTAGAGGAGCTCGTTGAGCCACGCGGCGAGAAGCAGGTCCGCGGCCTCCGCCTCGAGCTCAAGCTCGACCTCCTCGAGCTCCCCCTCGCGGAGCGGATCGCACACGAGCGAGAACAGGGCGCGTCCCGCCTCCTCGAAGACCTCCGCCGCCGTCGGACCCCAGACCCTCATGCCGATGTCCGCGGTGTGGTCGACCAGTTCGAATCCCAGGCTCATGCCGTCTATCTACCCCTGCAGGCGCGTGCCCATCCCGCCGGACCGGATCCCGGCCGGGACGCGACGTCACGCAGAGACGGTGGCGCCGGCGGCCGAGGCGCTCAGGCCGAGCGGAGTGGCCGTCACGCCCTCGGCCGCGAAGGCCTCCGCCATCACGCGTGCCACGCGAGTGGCGTCTGTCGCCAGGCCGACGAAGGCGACGAGGCTCGGCCCGGAGCCGGAGACGGCGACCGCGGCGGCGCCGGCGTTCTGGGCCGCGGCCCACGCCGCGCGCGCCCCCGGGATCAGCTTGAGCCGCGACGCCTGATGCAGGCGGTCGTCCATGACCTGACTCAGGAGCTCGTAGTCGCCGGTGCGAAGCGCCTCGACCACCAGCGGCGTACGCTGCAGGTTGAACACGGCGTCGGCCATGGAGACCTCGGTGGGCAGTCCGGCCCTGGCGACACCCGTACTGAACGGCAGGTCGGGCACGGCGAGAGCCACGTGGACTTCGGGGACGAGGATCTTCTTCGTGAGCAGCCGCTCACCCTTCTGCACGACGATGGTGAGGCCGCCGAGCAGGGCGGCCGCGACGTTGTCGGGGTGCCCCTCGATGTCGGCGGCCAGCTCGAGCAGGCGGTCGCGCCCGAACGGCCGGCCCATCAGCGTGTTCGCGCCGAGCAGGCCGGCCACGATGGCCGTGGAGCTCGATCCCAGGCCGGAGTCCATGGGCACACGGATGCGGGAGTGGATGCGGAGTCCGGGCGGCGCGGCGACGCCCGCCTCCTCACAGAGCCGCAGGAAGGCGCGTGCCACCAGGTTGCGCTCGTCGCGCGGAAGACCGGGCTCCGGCACACCCTCGGCGGTCGCCAGGACGCCGTCGCCTTCGAGGCTGAACCGGACCTCGTTCCACAGGTCGAGGGCGAGCCCCAGGCAGTCGAAGCCGGGGCCGATGTTGGCCGTGGTCGCCGGGACCCTGACGCGACAACTCGGAGCGGCGTCGCGGCCCGCGTTCATGCCTCGTCTCCGTACTCCTCCGGCCCGGGCCGGTCCCGTCCCCGGGTCTTCCGCCACCTGAAATACATCCACAGGACGGCGACGACGACGGCCGCCACCACCGCGTAATCGGCGAGATGCAGATACCCGCGGATGTCCTCCCAGTGCTCGCCCATCCGCACGCCCAGCCAGCCCAGGAAGAACACCCATGGGACGCACCCGAGCAGGGTGTAGAGGGTGAACCGCCAGAACGGCATCCCGGCGACACCGGCGGGCAACGAGATGAAGGTGCGCACGATCGGCAGGCAGCGGCTGAAGAAGACGGCGACCGGCCCGTAGCGGGCGAACCAGCGCTCGGCCAGCTCCACGTGATGATGACGCAGCAGCACATACCTTCCGTACTTGTCGATGAACGGGCGCCCGCCGTACAGGCCGATCCAGTACAGGATCCAGGAGCCGGCGAGGTTGCCCAGCACCCCGGCGACGGTGATGCCGAGCAGGGTCAGGTCGCCCTCACTCACCGCGAAGCCGGCGAAAGGCATGATGGCCTCGCTCGGGACGAGGATGCCGGCGCTCTCGAGCGCCATGAGCACGAAGACCGCGGTCAGGCCCCAGTCGCCGATGAGCGCGGTCGCCCACTGGACCACCGGATCGATGATCGACTGCATCATGCCGGCAAGCGTACCGTACCGGCGGGTGGGCGGGCGAGCACTGAGCGGACGGCGGAGACGACACTGCGCTCCAGTGGCCCGCTCGCGACCGGCTGTGGTAGGTTGCGGGCTCGACTCTCCCCGCCCGCAAGGAGGCGTTCCACATGGCCGTCGGACTCATGGACATCAAAGGACAATACGCCGAGCTGCAGGACCGCATCGAGGCCGCCGTGCTCGCGGTGCTACGCAGCGGACGGGTGATCCTGGGGCCGAACGTCAAGGGCTTCGAGGATGAGGCCGCCGCTTTTCTCGGCACGACCGGAGCCGTGGGCGTGGCCAACGGCACCGACGGTCTCACGATCGCGCTCCGCGCGCTGGATGTCGGGCCGGGCGACGAGGTGATCACCGTGCCCTTCACGTTCTACGCCACACCGGAGGCCATCGCCCAGACCGGCGCCAGGCCCGTGTTCGTCGACATCCTGCCGGACACGCTCACCATGGACCCGGCCGCCGTCGAGGCGGCCGTCACCTCACGGACCAGGGCGATCATGCCGGTCGACCTCTTCGGCCTCCCCTGCGCCGCCGACGCCATCGACGCGGTCGCGAAGGCGCACGGCCTGGCCGTGATCGAGGACGCCTGCCAGGCGTGGGGCGCGACCTACGACGGACGTCGCGCCGGCGGCCTCGGCGATCTCGGCGTCTTCAGCTTCTTCCCCACCAAGAACCTCGGCGGGTTCGGCGACGGCGGCCTGGTCACAGGCCACAGCGAGGCCCTCGTGCAGCGCGTCCGCGAGCTCCGCTTCCACGGCAGTAAGGACAAGAAGACGTTCACCGACATCGGCTTCAACTCGCGTCTGGACGAGGTCCAGGCGGCGATCCTGCGCCTCGAGCTCGAGGTCATCGATGAGTGGAACGGCCGCCGGGCGTTGGTGGCCGAATGGTACGACGAGCTTCTCCCGGACGAGGTCGTGCGGCCCGCCGTCCCCGACGGCCTCACCCACGTCTACCACCTCTATGTGATCCGTCATCCGCGACGTGACGACATCGCCGCCGCCTGCAGGGAGCGCCAGGTGGACTGCGCCGCCTACTACACGACGCCCGCACACCTGCAGCCGGCGTTCGCCGACTTGGGCCACAAGGCGGGCGACCTCCCCCACACGGACGAGGCGGCGGCGACCAACCTGGCGCTGCCCATGCACCCCAACCTGACACGCGGGCAGGTCGCGGAGGTGGCCGCGGCCGTGGCGGCTGGGCTGGCCTGAGGGCGCCGCGGACGCCTGACGAGCCCTGCGCCCGGCCATGGCGTCGTGCCCCGTCGTCGAAGAGCGGCTGCCGTCACCTGGGCGGACGACATCTGGCGCCGGCAGCGGCAGGCGCCTTGCGGACGGCGCCGAACCGGTGACGTGATGAGGATCTGGGTGGACATCACCGACGCCCCCGCAGTCGTGTTCTTCGCGCCGGTGGTGCGCCGTCTGGAGGAGGCCGGTCACGCCGTGACGCTCACGGCGCGCCGCTTCGCCGGCGCCGATCTCGTCCTGCGGCGGTACGGCCTCGGTGGTCTGCTCACGATCCGTCATCGCGGCGGCGGCCTCGGGGCGCGCGCCGTCGGCCTGGCGAATCGGACGGCGCAACTGCTCGGCTCCGCGGCGAGCGGTCGCTGCGACGTGGCCGCCGGCAGCCACGCCAGCGATTTCGTGTTCACCGCCTGGACCCTGGCGATCCCCCAGATGACGTTCCTCGACCCTGACCGCCTCGGGCGAGGCAACCTCGTCAACGTCCGGCTGGTCGACGAGGTTGCCGTCCCCGAGGCGGTGCCCGTGGCGGGCCTCACGGGCATGGGGGTGACGCGCAGCAAGCTCTTCCGTTACCCCGGCTTCAAGGAGGAGTACTACCTGCACGACGCGCAGCCGGACCCGGACGCGCTGACGCGCCTCGGAGTGCCCCGACGGCACGTGGTCGGCGTGGTGCGCCCTGCGGCCCCGCCCTCGCGTGCGGCGAGCGACGCGGCCGCGCTGCGCGACGAGGCCACGCTCGTCCGCCTGCTCATCGGCCTCGCCGGACGTCGCAACCTCACACTCGTGGTCGCGGCGCGCGATCACGAGCAGCGGCGGCGCCTGTTGGGACTCGGCCTGCCCGACGTGCTGGTCCCCGACGGGCTCACCGACGCCGTCGGCGTGCTGGCTGCGGCCGACTTCGTCGTCGGGCTGGGCGGCGCCATGCTGCGCGAGGCCGCGGCTCTCGGGACGCCGGCCTACACGCTCTCGACCTCCGCCGACCCCGTGGAGGCGTCCCTGCTCGGCGACGGTCGGCTCCGGCGCATCGTCGGCCCGGACGACATCGCGCTGCGCAAGAAGGACCGACGGACCGCCGTCTCCGTCCCTCGCGATCCCTGGTTGTTCGCAGACCGGCTGCTGCGACTGGCGCGCCGCCGCGCCCGGCGGGCGCGCCTCAGCCGCCTCGTCCGTGAGGCGGCGGAAGAGCCGCGCCCGCCCTTCTGAAGGGACGACCGGCAGGGACGACCGCGCCCCGGTCCGATCCGGCGGCAGTACGGGGCTGGCGTCACGGTTGTCACTGGAATAAGCTTCCCTTATGGACATCCGGCAGATCCGCCTCTTCTGCCGCATCGTCGAGCGCAAGAGCTTCTCGCTCGCCGCCGACGAGATGCGGATCACCCAGCCTGCCGCCAGTCAGCAGGTCCGCAGCCTCGAGCGCGAGCTCGAGGCCGTCCTCCTCGACCGCTCACGGCGCACCGTGGTCCCGACCGACGCCGGCCAGGTCCTGTACCGCTACGGTCGCGAGATCCTCGACCTCGATGAGCGCATCCACACCGAGATCCTCGACCTCGGCGAGCTCGTGGCCGGACGTGTCCTCGTCGCCGCGTCCACCGGCCCCGGGGACAACGTCCTGCCGGCGATGCTCACGCGGTTCAAGCGGGAGTATCCGGGCGTGAGTATCTCGCTCCACGTCGACGACACGCACACCGTGATCGAGCGTGTGCTCTCCCGCGAGTTCGAGATCGGTGCGGTCGGCGCCGTGACCCCGCGTCCCGAGCTGGTCGCCGAACCCCTCGCCCGGGACGAGATCGTGCTGGTGTGCGCGCCGGGGCATCCTTGGGCGGCACGCCCGACGGTGACTCTCGAGGAGCTGGTCGCGGAGCCGCATCTCATGCAACAGCAGGGGGCGGGAGTCCGCAGCGTGGTCGAAGAGCATCTGCGTCGCGCGGGAGTGCGCCCCGAGCGTCTCAACATCGTCATGGAGATGGGCCTCATGGAATCGGCCAAGCAGGCGGCGATCGCCGGCGGCGGCGTGACCTTCCTCAGCCGCTGGGCGATCGGCCCAGACCTCGAGCACGGCACGCTGAGCGTGGTCTCCGTCGAGGGGTTCCGCATCCTGCGCGACTTCTACACCGTGCGCTCCCGGACCCGGGTACTGAGCAGGGCCGCCGAGGCGCTGCTCGCGTACTTCCGCGAGCAGTACGCCGAGGCGGCGCCGGCCGGACCGTCTGCTACCATCGGGCACGCGTCGCGACATGCGACGCGCGGACCACGAAAGGGCGACCGATGTTCGAGTTCCTGACTCTCCCTGAGCGCACCACCAAGCCCCGTGAGAGCGGGCTCACGCACGTGCTCGACAAAGGACTCAGCCTGGACCAGGTGCGGCAGTTCCTCGACGTGGCCGGCGACCTCGTCGACATCGTCAAGCTGGGGTGGGGCACCGCCGTGGTCACCCCCCGCCTCAGGGACAAGGTCGCCCTGTACCTCGGGCGCGGCATCCCGGTCTGCTTCGGCGGCACGTTCTTCGAGCTCTGCGTGCGGCAGGGCAAGCTCGAGGAGTACCTCGCCCTGGTGGACGCCTGTGGCATGACCCACGTCGAGATCTCCGACGGCACCATAGAGATGGCCGAGCAGGACAAGCTCGCCATCCTGCGCCGGCTGACGAGCCGCTACAGAGTGCTCAGCGAGGTGGGCAGCAAGGACGACGCCAAAGTCATCACCCCCACGCGCTGGGTCGACTCCATCCGGCGGGAGCTGGAGGCAGGCGCGTGGAAGGTCATCACCGAGGGGCGCGAGAGCGGCACCGCGGGCATCTACCGTCCCGACGGCGACATCAAGGACGGCCTGCTGGAAGAGATCCGCACCGCCTTCGACATCTCGCAGATCATCTTCGAGGCGCCGGTCAAGAAGCAGCAGGTCTGGTTCGTCAGGCAGTTCGGCGCCAACGTCAACCTGGGGAACATCCTGCCCGAGGAGGTCGTCTCCGTGGAGACGCTCCGTCTGGGCGTGCGCGGCGACACGCTGCTCACGTTCCATTAGGGTCGCTCCGGAGCCCCTCACGAGGCCGCCGATCATGACCATCCTTCTCGCCCGCCACGCCCAGACGGACTGGAACCTCGAGCCGGCCCGCTGCCAAGGCTGGGCCGAGGTGGAGATCAACGCGGCCGGCCGCGACCAGGCCCGCGAGCTCGGCCGTGGACTGGTCGGGCGCGGTATCGAGCTCATCGTGACCAGCCATCTCGTGCGCGCGAGACAGACCGCCGAGCTCGTGCATGCGCAGCTCGGCGGCGAGCTCCCGCTCGTCGTCGACCCCCGGCTCGCCGAGACGCACCGTGGGGAGTGGGAGACGCGTCGCTTCAGCTCCATCATCCGGGACGATCCCGAGGGCTGGGCGCGCTACCGCGAACACCCCGAGACCTTCCGTTTCCCCGGCGGCGAGAGCCTGGCGGCGCAACAACGCCGTGTGCTCGCCTGCCTGCGGGACTGCGCCCTGGACGGCCGCACGGCGCTGCTCGTGACCCACGGCGGCAGCATCAGGCTCGTCCGCTGTTTCCTGGAGGGCGCCGGCCTCGAGACGTTCCACACCGGCAGGACGACCAACGGCGGGCTGGAAGAGGTCGCGACCGACGACCTCGCCGGACGCATCGACGTCTACCTCGGCCGGCGGAGCTGAGCACCTCGCCCCGGCGATGCGGCATGCGGACCGAAAGCAGCGCGGCGTGAGCGGCAAACGCGAGGACTACCTCTCCTGGGAGCAGTACTTCATGGCGGTCGCCCTGCTCTCCGGCCAGCGCAGCAAGGACCCGAACACGCAGGTCGGCGCCTGCATCGTCGACCCGCGGCGGCGCATCGTGGCGGTCGGGTACGCCGGCTTTCCCCGCGGCGCCTCCGACGACGAGCTTCCCTGGGCCCGCGAGGGCGCGCCGCTCGAGACCAAGTACCCGTTCGTCTGCCATGCCGAGCTGAACGCGATCCTCAACCGCAACAGCGCCGACCTCGCCGGGTGCACGCTCTACACGACGCTCTTCCCCTGTAACGAGTGCGCCAAGGCGATCATCCAATCCGGCATCACCGAGGTCGTCTTCCTCTCCGACAAGTACCGCGACTCCGACGCCGGCGTGGCGGCCCGCACCCTGTTCCGTCTGGCCGGCGTGACGACGCGCCGCTTCGCGGAGCCCCTGTCGGTCGTGCTCGAGGGCGGGGCGTGACCACACCTCGACCCGGCGACGAGCCCCAGCGTGTTCTGGGTGCCGCTCGGGGACCTCGATCTTCGCGGGGGGCACCGGTCCACAGGTCGCGCCTGGAGGATGGCGGCATCTTCCCGGGCAACACGGTGCCCGGGTTCGAGCCGGCCACGCCGTGCGACCTCCTGCCCGCGACACTCGCGTAGTCGTCCGGGAGGCGTGTCGAGTGGAGCGCCGGCGGGTAGGATCGACTTGGGCGAAGGCTGTGCCGCGGCTTGTCCATGACAGCGCCGGGCAGAGCCGTGGAGGAGTGGGCGATGATACGCGCTCCCCTGTCGTTGTCTTGCCGCCGGTGGGTGGCCGCGGCGGCGGCGGCCGTCGCCGGCGTCGTCCTGCTGGCCCTGACGACGGGCGGCTGCGGCTCGTCCCCGGCGGACTCGGGCACGGCCTCCCCGCCGCCCAGCGCCGCGGTGGGCTACTGGCGCTCCCCGGCGGACCGGCAGCCGCCGAAGCTCATCCGCATCCGCGAGGCCGAGGGCCGTTACTTCCTCTGGTGGCCGCCGAGGAGCGCCCGCGCCGCGATGGTCGTGGAAGGCGACCGCCTGGTGCGCCACCACTACCAGGGCGGTCGTGAGATCGAGCGCGAGGAGTTCTGGGCCAAGCCCGACGGCACGCTCGCCTTCCTCGGGCGCCTGCCGAAGGAGGGCGGCGGGTTCACCACGCCCGACGTCGTCGTCTTCACCAAGGCGACCGGCGGCGAGGCCGAGCTCGATGCCCAGTTGCGCGCGCTGTTCGCCGAGCCGACCATGGACCAGCAGGCTGAGACCCTACTGCGCTCCGTCTTCAAGTGGGCCCGCGGACACGGTGGGGCCTTCCCGCCACGCGCCGATCTGCTGCCCGGTGGCGTCTTCTGGAGCTGGCGGGGCGCGCCGCGTCTCCGCAACGCGGTGACGGGCGCGCCGCTCGCGCTGGGCAGCGGCCCCGGCGACTTCGAGTACGCCGCGTCGGGCGACCTGAACGGCAGCTACGAGTGCACGATCAGCATGCACCTCGGTCCCGGTTTCCCCGACATCGTCCAGGGCGAGAGCGGGCAGTGACCGTCGAGGGCTTCCCCGCCCGTGGCCGGCCTGCCCGGCAAGCACGGAGAGCAGAACGCCGGACGGCCTGCCCTTGAGCGACAGGCCGGCCGCGTCAGCTCATGTGCCCCGCTCCGCACAGGCACCGGCGCGAGCGGAGCGGGATCCAGGTCTGCCTCGGCAGAGCGCCGGCGACGGAGATCCTCAAGCGCTCGCGTATCGCCCCCGCGCGCGCACCGGGACTCGCGATGCCGGCGGCGTTCGGCTACTGCGGATACGAGGTCGTCGAGCAGACACCGTAGCGCCGGCTCCCGGCGCTCGCCCTGCCCCTTGCCGCGGTGAGACTCTGGAGTGCCCTGCCGGCGCCCAAGGCGACGCGCCGCCCGTCAGCCGCGCTCCCTGACGATCTCGATCGCCGCCTTGCCCGTCATGTGCTCGATGACGAGCTCGAGTACGCAGACCCGCCTCCACTCGCGCTCGATCTCGGCGTCCGCCGCTCCGAGGTGATCGGGGGAGTACTTCTTCGCCAGGCACTCGAGCGCGTGTCGCCGCTGGGCGTCGTCGGTGAGCACGCGCGCGCGGCCGAAGACGACCGCGCTGCGGAAGCGCGTCGTGAACGTGCTGGGTGCGACCTCGTCGGCGGCGATGACGCAGAACGAGACCTTATCGCTCCGCGCGATGGCGTCGAGCTTGTGGCCCGCGGCGGCGCAGTGGAAGAACAACCTGCCGTCGTCGTAGGCGTAGCTGAGCGGGACGGCGTAGGGGTACCCGCCGTCTCCGTGTACCGCCAGCACTCCGGAGGTGCACGAGCGCAGCATGGCGACGCTCTCCTCATCTGAGAGGAGTTGCCGCTTGCGACGCATCTCTCGGAACATGCTTCTCGCTTCCTCTCGGGGTCCGTGCGGTCAGGGCCGCGCGCGGGCTGCGCGGCCACGCAGCTCGCCTGGCCGCTCTGCGCCCATGCTACCGGACCCCACCATGTCCTGCCGGGGAATGCTGGCCGCGGCCGGCGGGCCTGAGGCTGGGCCGGCGCCGCGGGTCGGGCCGGCGATCCTTCTCCTCCTGGCCGCCGCTGCCCTCTACGTGGCGTCGCTCCCGTGGCTGGCCACGACAGGCGCATGAGCGACGATCTCCCGGCACCCCGAGGGACATGCCGGGACAGGTGGGTCCCTTGTGCGTCCAGAGTGACCGCTGCGCCCGCCGGTGCACGTCGGGGAGGTCGTTCGCGACATCGCCGCGGGCGCAGCGCGCCGCGGGCCTGAGCGGTCCCGACCGCCCGGCGGAGGCATCGGGAGGAGCCCCGGGAGGTAGAATGACCGGACAAGGACGTCCGCACCAGCCGAGAGCGCCGGACCTCCCTCACAGGCCATGACCCGTCACCCCGGATGCGACCACCCCCGCGCACACGCACGATGCTGACCCTGATCCTGATCCTCGTGGCCGTCCTGGTCGCCCTCCTCGTCGGAGCGCTGGTCGTCGGCGTACACCGTTGGGACTCGGAGACGGCACGGCTCCGTGCGCGATTAGATGCGGCCCGCGAACCCGTACACCCGTCGACGGTCGACCTCGGACAGCTGGAGGGTCTGCCCGCGCCCGTCCAGCGCTTCTTCCGCGCCGCGCTCAGCGACGGACAGCCCATGGTGGCCGCGGTGCGGGTGCGGCACTCAGGCACGTTCAACCTTGATGAGACCACCGACCGGTGGAAGCCGTTCACTTCAGACCAGCAGGTCGTCGCACGGCGACCCGGATTCGACTGGAACGGGCGCATCACGATGGCCCCGGGCCTGTCTGTGCGCGTCCACGACGCCTACGTCGCCGGAGAAGGCCTGCTCCATGCGTCGCTGGCAGGGCTCTTCTCCGTCGCGGCCTTGCGGGGGACCCGTGACCTGGCCGAAGGCGAGCTGCTGCGCTTCTTCGCGGAGGCTGCATGGTATCCGACCATACTGCTGCCCATCCAGGGCGTACGATGGCAGGAGGTCGACGACCGCTCAGCCCTGGCCACGTTGCACGACGGCGACGTCGCCGTGACCCTCCTCTTCGAGTTCAACGAGGCCGGGCTCATCGAGACCGTCCGCGCGGAGTCCCGCGGGAGACGCGTGGGCGACGAGATCGTCCCGACGCCCTGGCAAGGCCGCTTCTGGGACTACCACGAGCGGGCCGGAATGCGGGTGCCGCTCGAGGGCGAGGTGGCCTGGGTCCTGCCCCAGGGGACGAGGCCGTACTGGCGAGGACGCATCACCGAGATCTCTTACGAACTCGCGCGATGACCGCGTGTGCATCACATCCGCCTCTCCCCGGCCGTCGCCCCCGATGACGCCGCCCGGGGGACTCCCGCCGGCGGCGCCGGGTCTGCGCAAGCTCAAGGACCGGGTAGTCCCCGATCCGCCGGAGATGGACCCGGACGAGCGCGGCCGCACTCCAGGCTTCGTGCTCGTGCTCCTCGCCGTCGCCGCGCTCGTCATGGGTACGACGCTGACGGTCAACGCGGTCGCAGACCCCTACGGCACGCTCGGCACGCACCTCTTCCCCACGGTCGTCACCTCGGACCGCACTGTGAAGGCGGACAGGATCGAGCAGCTCACGGCGCCTCCGCAGCTCGTGGTGCTCGGGACCTCACGCGCGATGCGCTATGAGCCCGCCTATCTCGAGGCGAAGACCGGCCTCAGGACCTTCAACGCCGGCGTCAACGGTATCGGCGGCACGGCGGACGCCTGGGCCATGAGCCGGTTCATCCACGAGACCTGGCCGCAGTCCGCCCCCGAGTATCTCTGGCTCCTCGACGTGGAATCCTTCGTTCCCTTCGAGATCGGTGCACGCACGACCGCGGAGCCCCGGCTCGCCCGTTTCATCGCGCACGGAGGCCTCGCCGAGGGACCCGGCGGATTCGTCCGCGCACTGTGGCGCGCCCGGGAGGTCCTTCTCTCCCTCGACACGGCCTATGACTCGGCGCGCGTGCTGCTGCGCCGCGACGAAGCGGCCGTCAGGGAGAGCAGATACCGGCGCCGGATCCTCGCCGACGGGGTCCTGACGCCGCGCGCCTGGAGCGCGGGGGAGTGGAGGCGCCGCTGGCCGCAATCCGTGGCGCGGTACAGCGCACTCCACGACGGCATCTACGAGAGCCTCGATGCGACGGCCCAGGGCTACTTCGAAAGGACCCTCGCGTTCATGAACGAGCAGAGGAGAGTCCCTGTCGTAGTGCTGACGCCGATCTCCCCGGACCTGCACAGGATCCTTGCCCCGCTGGGCTGGGACGACCGGCACGAGGAGGTCCTGACGTACCTTCGCTCCCTGCAGGGCCGGTACGACTTCGTGATCCTCGACATGACCGACCCGCGCGTGTTCGGCTTCGACCGCCACGAGTGGTACGACGGTGTGCACATGACCACCGTCAACACGCGCCGGGCAGTCGACTACATCATCCGCCAGACCGGCGGATGGCCGCCGGCGCAACCGCCCGGGGACGGCCGGTAGGCCCCGCGGCGTGCTCCTCAACAGCCATAGCTTCCTGCTGGTCTTCCTGCCGCTCGTCGTCGCCCTCTACTGGCTGACGCCGCACGGCCGCCCACGGCTGGTGCTGCTCGTGGGCGCTTCGCTCTTCTTCTACGGACTGTGGGACTGGCGCTACGTCCCTCTGCTCTTGACCACGACGCTCGTCGACTGGGTGGCCGGGCGTCTGCTCGCGGGTTCGACGGCGGAGGGCGCGAGCCGCCGCCGCAAGCTGGTTCTGGCGGCGGCTCTCGCCCTGAACCTCGCGGTGCTCGGTTACTTCAAGTACCGCGGCTTCTTCGTCGACCAGCTGGACGGCATCCTGCACCTCCTCGGTATGGGCCGGCCGCTGCCGACGATCCGCTTCATCCTGCCGGTCGGCATCAGCTTCTACACCTTCGCCGGGATCTCGTACGCGGTGGACATGTACCGCGGCCAGTACCCGCCCGCCCGGAGCGTGCTCCACTACCTGGCCTGGGTCACGCTCTTCCCCTACATCCTCGCCGGCCCCATCATCCGCTACGGTCACGTCGGC
>ERZ747221.1657-NODE-1657-length-21664-cov-7.412239_pt1 | contig 21664 bp, 30 predicted proteins | sample MGYA00374949_ERZ747221 | MGnify/ENA primary metagenome ERZ747221 (study PRJEB28779, sample SAMN05720172) | bioreactor metagenome | isolation source: Anaerobic biogas reactor | place: USA:Washington, USA | collected 2015-08-08 ... | reverse complement strand
AACCGGACCCCCGCGGCGCCGAGCTCCTCGCGCATGGCGATGATCGACCGGCGTATGCCGTCCGAGCCCACGTGCCGCAGCGGGTAGCTCGAGAACCTGAACCCGTCGCGGCTGAACCGCTCCGACGCCTCGCCGTGAACGGGGCTGAGCACCACGCCCTCGGTGCCGGCCAGCCGGGCCACCTCCTCGTCGACGTGGCGCATGATCGGGTAGGCGCCGGCGTCGAAGAGCTCCTCGCCCTGCGTGCCCCGGGTCAGGCTGATGGTGTTCTTGCCGTCGCTGAACCCGCCGGCCCCACCGACGCCGCACAGCATGTCGCACACGCCGCAGTCGCACGCCGGGCTCTGCGGGCACGAGCGCTCGGGCATCTCCCGGCCGCGCTCCACGATGACCACCCTGTGTCCGAGGCCCTGGTAGGCCAGCTCGGACGCGGCGAACAGGCCCGCCGGGCCGGCGCCGATGATCAGCACCCTGCCTGGTGTGGCGCTCACTGGACCGCCCCCATGATGTCGGCGATCGTCGGATCCCATATCCCGCGGCCGAGCCGGCGAGTCCGGTCCTTGGCCATGTGGCGGATGTCGAGGTCGTTGATCCAGTCGTCGGTCAGCAGGTGGCGCCGGATGCGCTCCACGGGCTCGCCGCTCTCGTCGTCCTCGACGACGACCTGCCGGGACAGCCGGGCCAGGATATCGACGAACGCCCCGCACTCCATGCCCAGGGTGCCGGACAGGGCCGGGCAGATGGCCTTGCGCTTCTCCTCGTGCTTCTCGAGGGCCACCATGATGACGTGGACGCGGCGGTCCGGGTCCGGAAGGTAGGCCAGGTCACGCAGCGCCCGGATGAGCTTGCGCATCTGGTCGCCCGTGCGCATCCAGTCCTGGCGGGTCGGCACCGGCGACCGGCCGAGGTCGTTGTAGGTGTCCACGCCCTCGCCGATCTCGCCGAGGATCGTGCCCATGCTGAACTTGCGCTGGATCTCGGTCAGGCTGTCGACCACCACGCATCGGTAGTAGTCGTTGTCGTTCGCCAGGAACTCGTAGATCTTCTGGAAGTCCGTCCACGACCGCGGCCGGACGATGTCGATCCACTCGCTGTCGAGGATCCCCGCGCTGTCCAGCGTGGTGACGCCGGAGTCGACGTCTATGAACAGCACCGGCCGTGTGGCCTCGCAGTAGACCGCGGTGCCGGCCAGCAGGGTCTTGCCCGCCCCCGAGTCGCCGTAGATGAGCGCGTTCAGGTGCCGCCCGGCGATGTCGGGCAGCTCGATCGGGACCGGCAGCGCGGGTCTGGCCCGGGTCACTGGGCCTCACCCCCCGCGGCCGCGGCCTCTCTCTCGGCCCGGCGGGTGTACATGTTGTCGAGTATGAACCCCATGTCCTCGCCCCGCTGGTACGCTATGCACGGATCCCGGAACGAGCAGGTGCCACACCGCACCGGGTTGGGCTGCGGGTAGATCCGCACCGACGCCGACGACAGGTCACGGCACTGGTTGTACGCCCTGTGCAGGAACGCGTCGATCTGCGCACGGGTGCGGAAGATCTTCTCGCGGACGAACAGCGGGCTCGTGGTCCGCTTGGTCGGGAAGGCCTTGCGCAGGCCATTGTACAGGACCCCTATGATCTCCTCGCCCTCCAGCCCGAGGTCGCCGAGGCACTGCTGCCCGAGCCACACCTGGGCCGTGAACTGGTGGTCCAGGTCGAAGTGGGCCGCGCTGAATCTCGTGTACGTCTTGTGCTCGAGCGAGAACAGCCGGCCCGAGTCAAGGTCGCGGATGATCCCGTCCAGCCTCGCCGTCATCGTGTAGCGCGACAGCGTGTTCTTGCCCGGGACCGGTATCCTCGCGGTGAGCGTGGCCTCGGTGGCCAGCACCTCGAACCCCGGGTCGTCGCCGTAGTGGTCGACGTACCCAGCCAGCATGGCTGTGCCCAGGTCCTCGATCTCGTTCATCGCTCGGACGTCGTCCTCCCACTGCGGAGAGATCTCCGCTCGGCGTGCGGCGCACCATTCGACGAATGCTCCGACAGGGTCGGCGCCGCTCTTGTAGAGGGCCTCGAGCGCGACGTGGATGCCGGTCCCCAGGTCCAGACTTTTGCTTACCCTCCTGGGCCGGTAGCCCAGGCGATACCCCAGGTGCCAGGCGAGCCTGCACGCCGCGGCGTCCAGTTGACTCGGGCTGACCCCCTTAAAATTGTCGTTTCGCATTGCATCTCACATGTCTGCGTGCTGGCCAGATATACCCTGCGATTGTTCAGACGCTCCGGTACATCACTCTCTTGTCCTGCTATATCCCGCTGCGGCCAGGGGCCATTGGTATTGTGAGAACGTGCAGGGGCCATCGCGGTGAGGCGCCCCGGCCGAGCGGGCCAGCGAGGATCCGCCGGCACCAGTATGGTGCCCCGCCGCGGCTATCACCCTTCCGAGTGCGCCGCCCAATACAAAAGAAAGAGGGTCATTTCGCAAAGCGAGTTTTCGGAAAACCTACGTTTCGAAACGACCCCCCCTTTGTGACCGCCACCGAGCGGTTCACCGACGCGTATGGGAAGATATATGACGTCATGGGACAACCATGGATGTGAGGGAACACAGACATGACACACTACGTCGTAAGGTTCTGGGATGTGGAGTTCGCCGAGGCGAGCTTCGTCGTGAAGAAGACTCTGAAACAGGCCGAGAAGGAGGCCGAGAAGCGCCGCGCCGCGGACTTCGGGAACGGGTGCAAGAAGTACCGGGACGTCGAGGTCGCCGAGATCACCGTCCCCGGCCCTGCGAAGGCCCGGAGGGCCTGAGCATGGCTCAGCACAGGGTCAGCCCGACGCAGGCCAGGGTCCTGGCCCTGCTCGCCTCCGGCGAGCGCCTGATCCACTACCGGAAGTTCCGCGGCGTCCCAACGCACTGGTTCTCCTCCGAGACCGGCACCCACGTGGCGGCCCGGATCGTGACCGCCCTGGCCCGCGCCGGGATGGTCATGGTCTACGAGCCGAACGGCCCCAGCCGAGGCAGGGTCGCCCGGATCACCTACCTGGGTCGCGAGCACGCCGAGGTGGCTGAATGGCCCGCTCCGGCCCCTTCTGCGGGACCTGCTGGCACTTCGACGAGGCGTCGATCGTCTGGACCGGGTACGACCACGAGGCCACCTGCGACCCGGCCAGCCCCGCACCAGTACGTCGTGACTCAGGCGATCTACGACGGAATCGTCGACCTGGGAGCCGAGCCCGTTCTCCCGCACATCAACCTGGTGATCACAGTGCGGGAGGAGGAGATCCCGTGCGGGTACAACGGAGGCCGGCCCTGCGACTACACCGGCCGAGGAGGAAAGGGCTACTGCGAGGGGTGCTGCCGATGCCCGTGGTGAGGAACCCCTGCGCCTCCTGCAGGCACAGGTCGAGGGTCGACAGCCCCACCATGCAGCACCACGAGTCCTGCTGCGAGCACAAGCGGGTGTTCAGGGCCTGGGGCCAGAAGACCCGCACCGCCTATCTCGCTCCCTTGCCATGATCTCGGCCAGGGTCACCTCCCTCTTCTCCGCCACGATCTCCCGGACATGGTCCTCGATCGTCCCCGCCGCGTGCAGGTAGACGACCTCCGTGCGGTCCGCCTTCTGCCCGAACCGCAGGATTCGCCTCTCGGCGTGCTCGTTGCCCGCCGGGTGCCACGCCATGTCGAGGAACACCGCCCGGTCGGCCTCGACCAGGTCGAGCCCCTCGCCCCCGGTGCCGTGCGTGACGACGATCACGCGGGCCTCGCCGGACCGGAACGCCGCCAGGTTGGCCTCTCGCTGGGCCTCGGACAGCGCCCCGGTGATCGCCACGGCGGGCACCCCGTGCTCGTTCGCCAGGGCGTCAACGGCCATATCGGCCAGCCGGGCGAAGGCGGTGAACACCACCACCTGGCCGTCGCGCTCGAGGATGATCCCCGGCAGGGCGTCCAGCTTGGAAGGGCCGTCGTAGCCGTCGAAGACCATGCCCGGGTGCAGCGCCAGCTGCCTGAGCCGGGTGAACTGCGCCAGGGTGTCGAGGGCCATCAGGTCCTGCCCGCGCCACGAGCACGACCCGTCGCGGCGCATCTGCTCGTAGAGCCTCGCCTGGTCTCCGCTCACGCGGTAGTCCACGGTGCGGACCTCGGGCGGCCGGAGCCCGAGCGAGCCCTCGCGCCGCAGGATGTACGGCCGGATGGCGGCCTCGAGCTGCTCCGAGTCCCCGCCCCTCAGCCCGGTGATCTTCAGGCCGTAGCCGTCGTCGACGACCTCGCAGAACCGGAACACGAACCCCCAGAACGACCCCCACCTGGCGTGGTCGACCATGTCGAGGAGCGTCCAGATGTCCTCGGCCCCGTTGATGTTCGGCGTGGCCGTCACCAGGAACAGCGCCCCGGCAGACCGGCCGATCCCCTGGATCGCCCTGGTCTGCCCCGCCGCCCGGTTCCGAACCTTGTGCGCCTCGTCGATGACTACGAGGCCCGCGCCCTGCAGCCCCTTGGCCTCGATCTGCGCCCGGGCATAGTTCGACACCAGGTAGCCCCCGATCTGCCGCCAGCGCGAGACCTCGTTGGCCCTGGCCTGTGCGTCGCCCTCCAGGCGGGCCACCCGGGCGCCGGGCACCCACTCCTCGATGTGCTCCGCCCAGTCGCCGATCTTGGCCGTCGGGCAGATGACCAGCGCCCTCTCGGGCGCCAGCACCGCCGCGGCGCAGCACGCCTCGACCGTCTTACCGAGACCCTGCTCGTCGGCCAGGATGCCGCGGCGAACGGTGGACAGCCACTTCACGGCCACGCGCTGGTACGGCCGGAGCCTCTGGTCGCCGCAGGCGTCGTCCATGCCGGCGATCTCGAGCGCCTCGGCCTGCTGCCGGGAGATCGCGTCGAGCCGCTCCCAGAGCCGCTCGGAGATCCCCAGGTCCGGGTCGTCGGCCAGGAGCCGCCTCAGGATGTCCCCGCACACGGGGAAAGAATAGTGGTGGCGCCTCTGGCCCTCATACGCCCGGAGCGTCGCCGGGACTCTCTTCGACACGAGGGTCATCCGCCCTCGGCTGTTTATCTGCACCTCTGCCACGCCGTCGCCTCCTGCTGAGGTGATACACAACGTGCGCGCACGCCGACCTGACGTGCTCGCTCCTGTGAACCCCCTGGACCAGGTGCCGGGTCATGCTGAGGATCGACGGAGACTGCACCACCATGGGTATGCCCCGCAGCCCACAGATGTACTCCACGACCCCGATCATGCGGATTGGAGCGTGGTACTCGCACGCCCTGCCCCTCCGCAGCACAAAGTCCTCGATGACTATAGTGTATGGCTGCCACAGGGATATGAATTCCTCGACCTGGCCGTAGGTGGTGGCCTCCTCGCCCCCGGCGAACTCCTCGTCGACGTAGGCGCAGAGCCCGGTGGTCACCCCCGGGTCCACGCCCACCACGACGCCCGCCCGCCACGGCGCGGCCGCCAATGCTCAGCCCCGCCCGAACCGGCGGTTCAGCCAGGCCCCGCCGCGGATGATGATGTCTGTCACGATCCACCCGAGCCGGGCGTACCGGCGCTCGCGGATCCACACGGCCCGCTCCTCGTCTGGCATGTCCAGCGGCGCATCCCACGGCCCGAGCCCGTTCCACCGGGCGTAGATGCCGTCGAACAGCGTGTGTATCTCGTCCAGGGCCTCGGTGCCCCCGCAGAACTCGTCCACCGGGCTCCCGGGCTCGGCGCCCTGCTTCAGCCTCACGATCCCGACCACCCCGATGCCCAGGGCCAGCGCGAAGATCACGATCAGTGCGATAGCAATCAGTAGCGGCATGATGTCTCTCTCTCACAGGTCTATGAGGAGCACCAGGATCATGATGAGCAGCCCCCCAGTGATCGCGGCGAGAGCCTGCCGGCGCTGCGCCCGGTAGAGCGCCCGGGCAGCCTCACGTGCAGCCCATCGTGCTTCTGCGGCCGCGAGTGCTGCATCCTGACGAGCGTGCCGGCGGAGAGTCTCTAGGTCTGGGCGCCGGTCACGGACAGGATATATCCACCCCTCATTGACCCACTGTCGATATCGCGGATCGTATGGGGGCGGGGCATCACGGTATTGCCCCTTCCACCAGTTGCCGCCCGCAAGGTGATCTGCGTTGACCATTACCCTGTACTTTATTCTCCTGAGATATAAACCCTAAGGTTTATCCTCCTGAGGTATAAACCCTAAGGGTGACGAACCTACTGAACGCACATTGATCACCGTCGAGGAGATGTGGCATGGGGAAATATGGCCAACTTGAAGAAGATGAAATTGAAATGCTCCGCAAATTAGAGATCACAAAAGAAGAGATGGAGTTGTTTATCCGATATACAATTGATGTTTTAATCGACTCGCCCAGAGATAAATGGCCACTTGCAGTTATAATGGCTCCAAAAGACAGGATTAAAGAAGCACGAGAATTACAACTAAATGCCGCATTGAAAGCAGGGATTAGTAAAGAAGAATTCCGCGAATATACGAGACTTCTGAGTTCTCCCCGCATTGAACGGATATCACTACACCAGGTCCATGATTTGAGGGATTTTTTGGGAACATATGTTTCCCGGCGGCCCTGCTTGTTAGACCCCCGAGGAGATGAGATCCAGGATAAGATTCTGCGATTCAAGAATATTTTGAAGGAGAGATCAAATGAGCGAATCTAAACGACTCTGTGTCGTCGAACTGACCTACAAGGTCCGCGTCACAATGCCGGAAGATGAGTTCCGAGATCCGGTTATGGGTGCAAAATTCGTAATGCTGGATTTCATAGACTCCGGAACGCCATATAAAAATATGGCGATCTGGTTCGACGTTGTCGATGAGAAATTACTTGGATATGAGGAGGCAGGGGATACCTAACCTCCTCACGTCAGCGCGTAGACGAGCAGCCCCGATACAAGGGCCGCGACGATGGCGAACACGCCCGACATCAGCCAGGACGGGCGGGAGTACTGCATCGCCGTCAGGCCGTCGATCTTCCCGTAGATCCCATCGACCCGCTCCTGGATGTAGGCTAGCCGGTAATCCAGCCCCTTCGCCCGCTCCTCTTGTGCCGCAACCGTCTTCTCAAGAGAGGTGATCCTGCCGAGGACCCCCTCTCGATCATCCTCCCAGGACATCCTACTCCTCTGCCTCAAGGGCTGCCGCGACCATCTCCGGCAGGTTGCCGAGGGGGGGGACGTCTTCGAGGGTCCGCCGCCCTTCCTGGATCTGCCGGACCCAGATCTTGACGAGCCCGGAATCAGCCGTGAACATTACGCCCCACCCCCTGCGAGGAGCAGCGACATCTCCACGATAGCGTCCTCAAGTTCCTGCGTCCGCCGACGGAGCCCGGGAGCCTCGGTCGCCTCGGTCATGCCTGCCTGCGCCCAGGCCAGGATCTCCTCCTCGTTCGCGGCGAGGTAGGCGAGACCCGCTGCGGAGAGGACCGGGCGGTATTCACCGGGCTCGATATACTCCGACACCGGCAGCGGGACCCAGAGCACCTGCTCCTGATACTCCCACTCCGTGTGCGTGCCCATGTCGTCGGTGATCTCCTTCTGTACTGCGTCCCAGTGCACCAGCAGCCGCACCCGTCCGTCCTGGACGATGTCGGGCTGCAGGGTTTCGGGCTCTACGGTGCTGCCAACCAGCCTGGCCATTTCATTCCTCCTGTAGTTACTGTGTGTTTCACTGCTGTACGAATCGCGGAGTTCTCGTAGAGATACTTCCGCCCGAAGTTGTGACGGTCACAATCTTTCCGTCGAGAGGTTTCTCCTCCGTCGCGAAATCAGAAAATTTGGGGTACGTCTTATCACACCTCCTCTTCAGGCTGCCGGAACTCGACGCGGGCGCCATCGTTGCGAGCGGAACTCGAGACCGTGCAATTCGCATACCGAGAGCCGGGACCCGCAAGCCGCGCAGGACGCCAATCGCCCCCCGCAAGCAGGATTCTGTCTCCGGTTGGCGCGTGCCAATAGTCGCACAGATACGTGCTGTCCGATCCGTTAACCTCCGACGGCATGACAGCCATGCCGCCGAGTTCGTCTTCCAGCAGCCCCGAGACATAGCCGTTCACCTGCGGGACACCCGATCCTTCTTCATATGACCCATCGGCCATTGTCCCTGCGAGAGTCCCCGATCCATCGCGCTTGATGGTGCGGAAGATGCCGCCGGCCTTGAAGTTGCATCCGATGATGAACTTCCAGACGTTGCCGTATGGGTTCTCGATCCCTCTCCAGGTGACGGGGGTTTTGCCGTTGATGCCGCTGCCGACCCCGGTGCCGTTCTCCGCCAGCCGGGAGTCGATGTTATCGGCTCCCGTCAGTTTCCCGGCGAAGCCTTCGCCGCTCGGCAGATCAACGATCCCCATTCCGAGCGCACTCTGGATGTCAAACGTCCCGAACTCCAGATACATCAGGAGTTGGTCGCCGACGTAGTCCCAGAAGTTCGTGATCCCGAACCCGTCGCCGACGAGGCCCGCGCACTTCTCCGCGATGGTGATGGTGAACTCACCATCTTTCGAGAGGGTGATGTCGGGCACATTGGCATTGACCAGCCCGGGATACGGGTCCCAGTCGGCATGATCCGAATCAGTCCCGGAGTTCCCCGTCACCGGTTTCTTCCCGGCAGCGCTGCCGAGTTTGAACTTACTGTCGTCAACATACCCGTACGCCTCGTAGGCCCCGGAATACAGGTAGTCTGTTGCCGTCGGATCCAGCGGGTCGCCACGCTGCATGAACGCCGGCCACAGGGTGAACCCGACGTGCGGGTCTGCGGAGAACCAGTGCCGGAAGTAGGGGTACCGACACTCAAACTTGTGGTAGTACTTCGGCTTCCGGACCAGCACATCGCCGGCGGTGCCGTCGAGCACAAGCCCGTCCCCCCGGCCATTCGGGGAGAGCGTTATCTCCCCGGTCGTCCGGTCCCGGGTGCAGCGGCGGCGGTCGAAGATCAGATGCTTGTCGAAGTAGTCACTCGGCAGGCTGGTGATATATCGGCCTCCTCCGTCGATCCTGCGGAGCACCGGACTGGTGGAAGATGCGTCCCACTCAAACCCGATGACATCCCCGGAATAGGGGCGTTTCACGAAGTCGACCAACCGGTTGACCGGATGCACGATTTTGGTGTTCATCAGATCCGCATGCACCGGATCGGTTGTCAAAATGTCTTCTAATCGTTCAATCATGGTAAAACCTCTTCAAAATTGTTCAATCCACTGCACTTCAAACCGGGTGTCGGCGTCCTTTGACTTCGGACTGAAGTTCTTGTACGCGATCAGGTCCCCGTCGGCGTCAATCAGCCCGCAGGTCGAGACGATCTGCCCGACCTCGTGGGCGTAATCCAGCCGGCCGACGATCGTGCAGACCATCCCGTTTGCCGTCACACTGGAGACCGGCCGGAGGGTCCCGAACTGTCCCGGAACAGTCGTCCGGTTGTCGTCTACTGCGATCGGGTTTCCGCCGGCATCGTGCCCGCCGTTCCCGAACGCCAGGTGCGTGATCCGCGGCAGGATGCCAGTCTGGTGCGCCGCAGCGAACTTTGCCCGGCCCACCTTAGTCGTCGTGATGATCTCTGTCATGGTTCTCTTCCTCTGAATTCTGTTCGTTGCGCTTCACAACCCGCAATTCCATCGAGAAACGCGGTTTAATCTCTGTCCTCATGCTGTCACCTCAGTAATTGTCACATCGTGCACCACCAACCCCCGGAGCCCGTTGAACCCGAGCCCTCCAGCGAAGGGGAGGCTCATATCGAACCGGCTCACTGGTCCGCAGGCCGCCTGGTGCTCGATACTCTCGACGGTGCCGTGCTCTGCCCGCAGCGCCGTGTACCCATCATACCGCCTGCCCCCATCGAAGAGGAGTTCGCCGGTGAACCGGGGCATCGTGGGGCCGAGGTCTACCGTCTGCACTGCAGTCTGTGCCGCAGCGATCGTAGTGCTGCCGGGCGCATGGATGACCAGGCGCGGATCATGTACGGCGATCTCCCGGGACGCATCGAACTGCTCCCATCCGTTGAACCGTGCCAGCCCCTCGAACCGGTGTTCCGGGGCGATGGCGATCTGGTGCTCAACCGCGAGAGTCTCCTCGTGCTCGACCCGGAGCGCAGAGTATCCCCCGTCGAAAGAGGTCGAGCCGTCGAAGGCGTATGACCCATCATACAGATGAGATCGCACGGTCCCGAGCGTCAGGTGCGGATGGGCGACCTGCACCACAGAGATCGCGTCCAGAGCGGCCTTGAGTATCGGGAACCATTTCACCCGCACCCCCCCGGCAGCAGACTCTGCCGCGACCGAGACCAGGTCCGCTATCGACGCGAGGATGTCCTCAGCCCGATACGAGGTCCCGGCCCGGTCGAACGCCGCCTGGATATCCTCGTAGAGGGCGTCGAGGTCGCACCGGACGATGACCGCGGCCGGCTCTGGAGGTCCGAGGGGGCAGGGGTCGCCGGCGTCGAAGACCTGAACCTCTGCGTCGAAGCGAAGGCTCCCGTCGAAGTGGTAGTCCCACACCGGGACGTCAGTCCACCCCTCCTGGAGACCGATGAACGCCCGGCCCATGAGCGCATCCAGGACCTCGTTGAACCGCTCGATCTCTCCGCTGGAGAGGATGGTCGCGACCCTCAACCGGAGCCGGCGGCGATACTCGATATCGCTCATCCCGCCCCGGGGTAGGCCAAGGTCGCGCCCGATCATATCGAGCGCCGCTCCTTCTGCATCGTCGAGTGAGCGCCATGCCTGGATCTGATCCAACACTGCCAGGATCTCCTCCCGGTCTGCCGCGTTCAGGTGCAGGAGCCGGTAGATGACGCTATCCGGATCCTTGGCGTAGGCGTCCGGTAACCGGATGATCTGGTCTTCAACGGTCATGATGTCGTCACCGTGATGGTTCCGGGCACGGCTACCGCGGTCTTGGCAACCGCGATGTTCCCTGTTCCCCCATTCACCGTCAGCGTCGGGATATCGATGATCCCGGGGACACTATGGATCCGGGAGATGAGCCGGGTATAGATCACGTCCTCGCCGAGGGCGAGCCCGGAGAGATACCCCTCGATCGCTGCCGCAACCAGCGTGCTCCCGTTCGACGGGAAGGCCGCCGGATCCACTGACAGTACGGCGGCGACGTTGACCGTCACGATATCCGGGCGATTGAACCCGATGATGTGTTTCTCCCCATGACTGTCAGTGATCTCGTGGACCACGCCTTCTCCCCAACACTGGATCCCCCCGGCTTTCACCCTTGCAAGGGTTGCAACGATCTCTTCAGGATCCCCGCCCCAGACGATCGGGGCGATGGCTTTCGGCGGGATACCAGTCTCAGGATCTGTTACCATCTTGGTGTTCTGCCGGACCTTAGCGTCGAGGACCCCTTCGATGTCGAGCAGCGCCGCCTCGATCGCGGAGGGGGAAGACCCCCCGGGTTTCGAGACGCTCCGATGATATCGGGCACGAAGCTGCGCGTCGGTCTCACGGTCCCGGCCGCCCGAGGTAGGTTCCGGGTTGGTAACGCCGGTAACCCCTGCCTGCGGGCGGACCATCCGGGAGATCGCACCCGCGCCGACGTTCCCGGACGCACCCGGAACAACAGCCTCAATCTCAGCCAGGGCAAGGCCGCCGGAGATGGTGGTGGCGGTCGTCGTCCTGAACACGATCCCCGTCGCGGTCTGCACCTCGAACCCCTCAAAGATCTGCGTCCCGTCAGCCCCGGAGAACTGGATCGTCCCGGTGGCCCGGGTCGCCAGCTGACGCATGATGCCGATGTCCTGGCACTTCCGGTCGAGGCTCACCCCTTCGGACGTAGAAACGAACCCCGAGAGGTATGCCTCTTCTAACTGTTGCCAGGCGAGAGCCAGATCCCAGGCGTCTAGCCGGAGCATCATGCCCATTGGCGACGACTCTGAGAGGTTCACGTCGTTGCCGAAGAATTCCCGGGCGCGCTGCTCTTTCGCCTGCAGGATGTCCGCGTAGCGTTTCGGCTTGAATCCTGTGTTCGTCAGTCCAAACGTCATAGTTGCATCTCCACGGCTGCAAAAGTCTCGTCCACGGTTGCCGTGATCCGGATAGTCAGGGTCCGGGCATGGACATCATGCTCCAGGTCAAGCGACTGGATGCGGATGTCCCGCGAGTCCTGTTTCACTGCGTCGTAGACCGCGGCCCGGATCTGGTTCTCTGCTGCCGGCATCTTCTGGCCGAGAATCTCCCCATGGTCCAGCCCGTGCCGGATGTTCAGGAACCATTCCCCCATCCGCGTCGTGAGCAGGAGCCGGAGGTGCTGTGCTGCCTCATCCGTGCCGGACACCATCTGCAAACCCATCCGGTCATCGAACACGAGATCGCGTGATTCTGGGTCAAGGTAAAGCGACTTCATCCGACGATCACATCCTCACTTCCAGTGATGGCGACCCCGGCGCCCCCAGGATAAACCACTGCGTCCCCGACCCGGTGCACCCCTCGTCCGTTCACGAACACTGACCCCGAACCGGTCGCGGCAGCCCCGACACCGCAATGCGGGCATGAGTGCACCACTCCGTCAGCAATCCGGACGACGCCCCGGCCGTTCACGAACACGTTGCTTGACGCCATGATGTAGACGCCCGCAACCCCGTGCGGACAACAATCGGGAATCCCGTGACTGCATATGCCTGCATGACCGTCCCCGAGCCGGACAACTCCCGCCATTACGCTTCCCCCTCCTCTTCGTCGCAGTTCAACCGGATCTCCGCTGCATCGACTTTGAAGACCCCTTTGATTGAAACCGTCATGTTTCCCTCGGTATCCATCGTAAACCAGTTCACTCCGTCCTCCGTACCGATATACAGTTTCTCACCGTGCTGCTCCGGTAGCGGCCGGGGGCGGGGTGTAAACCCGCCGACCACTACCGCGTCGGTGAGACTGTGCCTCCTGGCGCCGACCCGGTCCGCCTTCTCGCCAGTCGCGAAGACCCCGTCGATCCCGCGCTCGATGACGACCGCGACGACGATGTCCCCTGGCTGATACGGCGGCCGGATGACGAACCCTCCGGCCCGGAGACAGGAGACGGATGCGTGAACGATCGGGGCATACTCGAACTCCGGATCTCGGATCAGGGGTTGCAGGTCCGCCTGCATCAGCACCGGGTCGTATGTCAGAACCTCCGCCAGGATCGCCGTGTGGAGTCGGGAGAGGTCCCGGGTCCCGCGTTCCTCCATGAACTTCTGAAACTCGCTCATAGGCCCTCCGGCTCTGCGAGCTGCAGGACGGTCTTGAACTCGTTCCCGTCGCTGACGTGCGAACCTGATTCGACCGCGAACAGCCCGTTAACCTGCTTCGACTCGACCTGCACCAGTGTCCCGGCACGGATACGGTAGTTCAGGAGCGACTCGGCTTCCCAGAGCAAGGCACTGTTCTCGTCGTCGCCCTCGATCCGCTTTGGCGACCCGATCAGCCCGGTCTTCGGAGAGAGGAGGACCGCCTCGTCGTGCCAGCCGCCCGGCGGGAGGATGTGGATCGTCCCGTGCGTGACGTGGACCTCAGAGCCGCAATCCTCCGCAATCTCCTCGATGATGTTCTTGATCTTTCCGTCGACCGACCGGCCTTCCGGGTATACCGCGTCCCGGACGAGCAGGATCTTCCCTCGTTCCAGTCCGCTCATGCTGATGACGCGTTCCAGGATCTGAGATCCGGTCGTGCCGGGGACATAGGACTCACTGATCGGCTCACCCTGGTAGGCGGCGCTCGTGTCGAGGACCTCGACCTCGCAGATGCGATCGGCGCCCTCATCGAACACTCGGACATGTCGGATCTCGCCGGCCATGACGATCCCGATATCCCCCTGGTACCCGGCCCGGAGAACCATCTCCTCCCCGTGCTTGAAGACCTGCTCCGTCTCCGGCGCGAGATTGTAGAGTTCGATGACTGCGAGATCCGGATCGCCACCCTTGGCGAAGTCTACCCGGAACTGAATCTCATAATTCGGGTAGCGGAACTCTCGCCCGCAGCCGGAGACTACAGTCTCACGGATCCAGAACTCGCTCATATGATCCCCTCCGCCGCTGCGTCCGCGGGCTCGACCACATACAGGAACACGGTCTCGCCGAGTTCAGCCCACCCGACTCGCTGCGAGCGGCCGGAGGGGTCGAGCGGGATCAGTGCTACGCCCGGGAACCGCTCGTCGTAGAAGGCGCTGAAGAGCGGCGAGCCGTAGACCAGAGGCTCCCCAACCACGAGGTCCTCGCCCCCCCGGGAGAGATCGACCGTGAACCGGTCCGCCTGGAGGTTGTAGTGGAAGGTTAGGTCGTAGGAGACGCCTGCTAGCCGGATCGTGGTCTGGTAGGGGATCGCCCGCTTGTCGATCGGGATAATCTGCATCAGAGTCCCTCCCAGATATCAGACCATTTCGGCCCGCGCCCGAAGATGTTCTTGAGCGCATCGATCGACCCGATCAACCCCGCCGGGAGCCCCATCGGCGCTGCCTGCGGTTGCTCCCGCCCCTTCGCGGCGACCGGTTGTACCTGCGCTGCGGTCTGCTGGTCTGTGACGATCTCCGGGAGTGCGGGATCGCGTTTCACCGGAGGGATTGTTGCCGGGGAGGCGATCCGCACCTCCTGGAGCGTCATCGCAAACCGGAACCCGTCCCCAACTTCGACATCCTCAGTCGGCCGGAACTCCTTGATGACAAAATCCCGGTAGGTTCCGCGTCCGGAGTAGGTGACGAGGAGCCGGTTCTCCTGCCAGGACCGAACGGTAGCGAGCACCCCGGCAGCGCTCGGACCCGCGACAACGCCGTCGATCGCCAGCGTCACGGGGCGAAGGGCGGCATGGTCTGAGATCTGGTTGCCGCCCTCGATCGGGTACTCGGTGATGTCGGCGACGTAGTCCGGCCGCTCCTCAGAGACGACCCCGAACTCCACCGTGCCCTGGCTCGAGGTGAGTTTCGCTCTGCTCATAGGGCGGCCCTCCGTCGCTGCCGGGCGAAGTAGAGTTCTGCGTGCCGGTCAAAGGTCTGCCGGAGGCGGCGGTCAACCACGGTTGCAATCTCCCGGGCATCGCCCGATCCAGTGGTGACGTTGATCGTCGTTGACGGTGCGTAGGTCGTGGCAGTCGAGCCGGCCATCATCAGGGCGTCACGCTCGGGGGTGTAGGGGCTCCAGAGGTCGCCCGACTCGGGGGGGCTGTAGGGCTCCACATCCTCGAGGACCGGGACATCCGCCACGCCACGATACTCCACGATCCCCGACAGAGCAGGGATCATCGGTTCCATGACCGTGGCGAGGTAGGTTATCGCGCCGGTCAGGTCCTCGACCGCAGGCTCCGTGAGAGTCGAGGAGTAGACAGCCTCGCCGGCGAGATCGCTGATCGTCGGTTCTGACATCTCGGTTTCGTAGACGACGGTTCCGGCACGGTCAACGATCGTAGGCTCTGAGACGCGGGTCTCATAGGTGAGGTCTCCGGTAAGTGCGGAGATGACCGGCTCGACGACCTTAGTCAGGTAGGTTACCTCGCCCTGCAGCGCGTCGGGTTCGATGCCATCGAGGTATGCCCGATAGGTCGCCGTTCCTGCCAGATCTGTAATCGCTGGCTCGGTGAGAGTGGAGGTATACTGCGCTCCTCCGGTCAGAGTTGGTATCCGGGGCTCCTCCAGGGATGCCTGATACGTTACTGATCCTATCAGGTCCTTGACAGATGGCTCACCGACCACGGAGGTATACCGCACCTCGCCCGTCAGGCTCCCGATAGCCGGCTCGGTGATGGCCAGGGCATATGTGATTTGCCCGGCTAGGGGTCCTACTGCCGGCTCGACGACCTTAGCCAGGTAAGTGATCGCCCCGGTGAGATCGCCGATCGTCGGTTCCGACATCTCGGTTTCGTAGACGAGATCCCCCGTGAGTGCCGGCACGTCCGGCCCGGCGATGACCGACGAGTACTGCACGTCCCCTGCCAGAGGCTTGATGGTCGGCTCGGTTACCCGGGAGTACCAGATAGCCGATCCTTCCAACGGAGAGAGGACCGGTTCGGAGACCGTCGTGCTGTAAGTGGCCTCCTCGCTGATTGCCGGGACTATTGGCTCGCCGACCGTCGGGAGATAGGTCACAGTCCCGGCCAGGTCCTCGATTGCTGGCTCATCGAGTGCGGGGCTATAGAGCACCTGCCGGTGGAGGGCCTCGACAGTCGGAGGCTCGAACACACTGTGATATCCGACCTCCCCTGTCAGGGTGCTACTGACGGCCGGTTCCTCGACGACTGCAGTATACTGGATCTCGCCGACGAGAGGGGAGTTCACCGACGCCAGGGCTGCGGTCTCATAGATCCCCGGAGCAGGCTGCGGTCCGGCGAGAAAACCCGGCAGAGGGATGCTCTCGGGCATGCTCTGTGCAACCCCGAGCGTGAACCCTTCGCCGATATGGCCCCCCATCTCCTGCATGAGTTTCGACGGGCTGGAGATCCCGAAGAACGCGGTAACGGCGTTGAGGATATCCTCCCCGATGCCCATGACCGCATCGATCGCCTGCTGCCGGATATCGAGGATGCCCCCGACTAGGCCAAGCAGGATATCCCGGCCGGTCTCGACCAGATCGATACCCTCGAGATAGCCGGTGATCTCGTCCCACTGCCGGATGACGATGCCGAGCGGGTGGTACTGCCAGAACAGGTCGATGATGCCGGAGAGCCCGGCGCCGATCGTCTCCCCGAGCCAGGCTGCACCATCCTGTGCAGCGCCGGCAAGCCAGTCCCATCCGCCGGCGATCGCGCTGGTCACGGAATCCCAGTTGTCGCGGAGCAGGTGCATGCCGGCGATCGGGGCCGTGAACGGGAAGAGGAGTCCGAAGAACTGGAGCTTGTCCCCGAGCCAGTCCACGCCGGCGACGATCGCGCCGACCGTGCTATCCCAGGCGTTCCCGATCCAGTCGATCGCCCCGGTGGCCACACTGCCGACCTGCTCCCACCGGCTCATGAACCAGCCGGAGATGTCGTCCCAATTCGTCCAAAGGAGGTAGAGTGCCGCTCCGAGCGCGACGATCCCGACAACGATCCACGTAAGCGGGTTTGCCAGGAGAGCCGTGGTGAACGCCCACGCGGAAGCGGTCGCAGATGCGAGGGACGGCACCAGGGATGTGGTGGATACCGTGCTGTAGAGGTAAGCGGCACTGGCAGCGGTGAGCATCGCGGTCGAGGTCCCGGTCAGGGCCACGGACCCCACTTCCAGGAGCGGGTTGAGGTCCCGACCTAACCCGTGGGCGAGCTTCCCGACTTCGGTCTGCACCCACTGAAGCGGGGTTCTGGTCTCAGTGTATGCCTCCCCCATGACGCCGATGTAGTCCGCCCCTCCTTTGATCTCCTCCGTGAGTCGGGCGACCTGGTCCTCGGTGATCCCGAGTTCCCGGTACAGAGCGACCGTATCTCCTTTCGCCTCGTTCATCGCGGATTCGAGACGCTCGGTTGCTTTGTCGGCTTTCAGCCCCCGTTCTTCGAGAGCCGCGAGCATAATGGCGGTATCTTCAATGGTGAGCTCGTACGCATCCATCTTTTTCGCCATCTGCCCCACCAGATCGAGGTACTGCTTGACCCCTACGGTGGTGTGGGTCATGACAAACCCGAGCGCATCGTAGGTCTCGCCGAGGTCCCCCGCCTCGATATTGACCGAACGGAGAGACACCGCCGCCCGGGCGAGCTCAGTGGCGTTCTCTCCAGATGCGGTCCCTACGGCATCCCAGAATCGGGCATACTCCGCGAGTTCGCCCCGGGTCCTGAGGCCCTGCCGAGCCCCGACTTCCATAACGCCGTACGCGTCCTCGAGACTGAAGGAGAGGTTGTTCAACTCGGCAGCGAGGCCGATCACCTCCCGCCGATCCAGGTCGGTGATGTACGCGATCTTGTCGGCGGCAAAGTACAGGTCCTGCTGCGACCGGAGGTAGGCTTCCGTCGCGAGCGCTGCTGCGCCGACCGCCGCACCGAGTTTCCCCCAGCTCTCGGCTGCCTCCTGCGTAGCCTTCTTGGTGATATCCGCGTGCTCCTCGACCTGCTTGTCGAGCTCGTCGATATCGTCCTCGACGCCCTCGATCTCTTTTCCGGCAACCCGGCCATACTCGGTCGTCGCCCGTCCGAGATCGTCGAACCCGCTCTGCGTGTCGATGAGCCCGGACTGCATCCCATCAATCTGGCTGTCGATACCCCGGAGTCTGTTCGATACGTCATCGGTGAGACCGAGCTCAATCATCAGAGAGCGTAGTGCTGTCATATCACCGCCGCCTCCGCGGCATGTTCTTGTTCAATTGCTCTTGCAGGAGATCCAGGGCGGCGTTTGCCTCCTCGATCTCCTCGTCGCTCATCCGAGATGCGTCGGTATAGGTGATCCCGGTGCCGGAGAGGACCAGACGCCAGAACCACCAGTTCCGCCGCGCTAACTGCCGGTATTCGCTTCTACTCCGCGATACCTGCGCCGAGTTGAAACTCTATCGCAGCGTTCGCGACCTCCTGGCAAACATCCCAGTCCTCGAAATCGTCAAGCGAAACGCGAGGGTTCACGACCAGGTGCTCGAAGATCTCCGCGAGGAATTTCTCCTCGATGATGTTCCCGAACCGGTTCTTGCACCGGTCCCGGAGCCGCGCCCATTCGCGGGGCGGGATCTTCTTCAGGGTGTACTCGACACCCCGAATCTCGACCTGCTTCTCCGCCATCACCGCACCTCATAGTCGGCGATGCGGATCGTGAACTCAATATCCGGCACGCTGTCCCCCGCAGCAGCCGTGAGGTCCGGGAGTTTCTCTACCCAGGCTTCGGATCCGCCGGCGGTGAACTCACCGGTGTTCCGGTCCACGAGGTGCACCGGGTCAACGTCGTCGCTGTTCGCCTTCTGGATCAGGTATGCGAGGTCCGGGCTGGTCCGCTTGAGGGTCACCGTGATGTGACCGAGCGGGTTCCGGTTCCGGCTCCGCGACACCTCTCCCTGGGCGCCGACATGCGTCTCCCACCGGTTCGCGTCCTTCCCGGCGGTGATCGGGGTTCCGTCGGCGAGACCGGTGATGGTCCGGCCGCCGAACACGAGCATATAGTCTTCGGGGTCGTAGTTTCTGACAGTCATCTCATCTCACTCCGTTACGGGCTCGTATGTGGCCCGGAAGATCTCATCCTTGCACGGGTATTTCTCCCCGGTAATTCCTGTGATCAGCCAGTCCCCTGGTTCCCCTACCATGACTCCTTCTAGGGTTTTGATCTCAGTCCTTTCCGTTAGCCTCTCGGCTTCGATTACGACGGGTTTTTTTTGGAATTTTCCCATCTCTTCTCACCTCACACACTGATCACGCCACGCACGGTCACGCTGTGAATCGCGCCGGCGAGGGTGAACTCGAACTTGACGTCCGGCAGGACGCGGTTGGCGATGGTGTTCGCGGCGATCTCGCTCCGCTTCGGTGCGGTCACGGACCACATGCCGTTCCCGTCCGCGTCACGGGCGATGATGCCCTGCGCCGTCGCCTGCTGCATGACGCCCTGCACCTCCGCGAGGACCATCGCGATCCCCCGATCATCGTACGGGATCTTCGGCGACGTTGCGAGCAGCCGGAACACCCCTTCGGCAATCCGGGCCTTGACCCAGTCCTGGGACCGGATCACGTCGATGAACTCGCCCGAGAGAACGGTTCCTTCGGTCGTGTGGAGGATGCCGCCCTGGGAGACTACCACGTTGCCGTGCATCTCCTTGATTGCATCAATCTCCGTCGGGGTGTAGCCGGAGACCGAGATCCCGGACAGCGTCTTGAACTTCCAGGTGATCGAGCCGGGGAGCTCCGGAGCGCACCGACCGACCCACGCTTCTGCGGGGTACTGGGTCGCTGCATTCTTGTGGCAGAGGATGACCGCCCGGTCAAGGGCGAGCGTCGTGTCGTCGAGCGTCCCTAACACCGTGTTCGTCATGCTGCCGAAGTAGAGCTTGCCGTTCGCTGCCGCAAAGGCCGCGAGCGCGTCGACGTTCGCTGCCGTCTGGCTCTCCGAGAGGAGGAAGTACCAGTCGTTGTGCCCGGCCGCCATGAGCGCCGTCAGCCCCGCAACGAGCGTCTCCGGCGAGGTCATGTTGAGCCAGACGACCGCGATCTTCTCCGGGGCAGGCGTCTGTGCAAAGATCTTCTGCGCGATCTTGTAGACTCCGGTCCCTGCCGTGCCCGGATCTTCATCTTCCTCATCCGCCGGGACCAGGGCCGCAACATCTGCAAGGGTGTTGCAGATACAGTACCCGAGGGTGTCGTAGTCCGTCGTACCTTTCGCCCCCACTATGAGCGGGAGGCCGAACCCAGCCTGCGTGACCGGGGTCGTTTCGCGGGTGATTACCACCTGCACGTCTTCGATTGTCATAATTCACTCCTGGTGGAGTCGTACTCTACCGTTTCGATGGTCTCAATGTCGATGCTAATCTCGCTCTGCACCCGGAGCGCCACGTCGAACCCCGCCCGGTACTCGGCCTGCGTCTCGTCGAGGATCAGAGACCGGTCCTGCACCGGCTCGATCCGCGCAACGACTACCCCCTGACCCTTGAGCTCGTCACGGCCATCGAGCGCAAACCATCGCCGCGCCTGCAGGACCGCTTCATAGCCCCCCTGCTGGGTGTCGGCGACGGCCGTGATACTCCAGACGATCGTCGGGTACTCGGTGCGCTGTTTCCGGCTCCAGTTCTCCGGGGCGCCGGGCTCTTCCCCCTCCTCCGCCGGCGGGACCTTCACGACATCTGAATACTCGATGACGGGGGGGGCCGCCTGCGGGATGTAAGGTGAGGTGATAGTGTAGGCGAGGAAGGGTTTCGCCGGTCGGGGGCCGTCGTCGTTCGGGACGACCGGCATCGTCAGGTGCTGGTAGAGCCGCCCGACCAGCCAGTTGCGGAGTCCGATGATATCGTACATCAGGAGTTCCCCTCCTCGATACGCCGGGCGAAGTAGACCCGGAACCCGCCACCCGGGCACTGGACGTAGACCTTGACGTCCTGCCGGGTGTAGGTCCCGCCGACGTCGTACTTGAGGTCGCTCTTGGAGAGCGGGAGGATGATTGCCTCGATCTCCGTCTCCGTCGGCTCACCGGGTACCCAGATGCCGCCCTGCTCCCAGTCGCGATATCCTTCGCCCGGGAGACGGAACGTGTAGGTCCCGCCCCACATCGCGAAGACGGAATCCCAGACGAAGTGGCCGTCGTGCGGGAGGACCTCTTTGAGTTCGTAGTCCTGCTCGTGCCAGGTCACCGTTGCGCCGATCATTTCGCCCCCACGACCCGCCAGGTTATCGCGTCTTTGAGCTGACCGGTATCGATCAGCGGGTTGCTGCTGCCCTTGCGAGCAATGGTGCTCGGAGCGTTCGGCGGGGTTTTCAGGTCAACCATGTACGCCTGAACATGCGTCACGACGTAGCCGCCGATCGTCTCCAGAGCCGTACGGCCACTGATCTTGCCCTCAACGACCTGACCGATCAGGCGTTCCATCGTGGCCTGGAGCACGTCGACGTTCTCGTCGAACCATGCTCGGAGGTACGATCGCTCGGGGATGATGACCCACTTCTCCGGGTTCTCGCCATCGAGGTCCTCGAACCGCGCCTGGCGTTTCGGGATCTTGGCCCCGAACTCGTTCGCAGCAGCGATCACGAGCATCGGGACGGCTCCATCCCGGGAGGCATCGGCAAAGATCCCGATCTCGACCTGGTGCGATGCCAGATACTGGAGTTCGCGCACCAGGTCCGGGATCCGGTTGAACTT
>ERZ747221.1645-NODE-1645-length-21741-cov-6.332302_pt1 | contig 21741 bp, 24 predicted proteins | sample MGYA00374949_ERZ747221 | MGnify/ENA primary metagenome ERZ747221 (study PRJEB28779, sample SAMN05720172) | bioreactor metagenome | isolation source: Anaerobic biogas reactor | place: USA:Washington, USA | collected 2015-08-08 ... | reverse complement strand
TTGTACAACGATCGGATTATGCTGAATATCTCCCGGTTTAGCGGTTGATGAAAGTCAGTCTCGGTTATCAGGGACACACAATCAATGATGGCTGTTTCAGAGTGCATCATTGCTGAGATAATCCTGTCCTCTGCCTCGTGGTCAATTATCAAATCCATAGATAAATCCTCCTAGAATGGGTGCCCGTTAATGAGCTTATTGTCCTTCCGGGTTTCATGGTCTCTTCGCTCCCAAGATAAGATAGTGAGGTAATCAGACTTATATTTCTTACCGGTACTGCCTTTGTAGAGGTTCAGTTTTTCAATACGCCTATCGGCTCCATCTCGGCCAAACTGTTCAACCAGTTTTTGATATTCTTCTTCGGTGAGTTTCACAAAATCGCCATATAATGCTTTAGTATCCTTTGCTTTAACTTTACTTTTACTTTTACTTTTACTTTTACTTTTACTTTTACTTTGTGGCGTTTCTTCCTCGGTTTCTTGTGTGGTTTCTGCGGCAGAAACTATTTCCTTATCCTGATGGTATCTATCCCGCATCGCTTCACGCTTTTTGAGCACCATATCGGACCGCTTTTTAATACCTTTACTAGTCAAAACGCCTCTTTCGTTGTAAGCGACACGATCAAAACAGTTCCAATTAAGGGCCGACTTTAATATCTTCTCGAACACTTCCATAGTTACTGCCGTTTTTCTGGCCAATATCTGCATCATTTCTTCCCTAGTTTCTGCGGCAGAAACATCTAACTCGAAGTTGGGTTCCTGGTATATCTGCTCCAATATGATGAAATAAAAAGCGTATCCATCGTTTCCGTATAATGCCCGGAGTGCTTCTATCTTTTTGTCCGTGCTGGCGTTTACATCGTGGGGAAAGTATTCCATCCCCTCTTTTCGCGGCCTTGCCATTACTTCACCCGCCTTGACGCTTCTTTCGCCTTGTCCCCAGTTCTGGGCACTAGAACCTTATCGCCTATTTGCATCTATCTCCCTCCCTTTCTCCACTCATTGATAAATGCCCCGACGCCTATCTTCGCGCCTGGGCGCGTGGTTACTCGATATACTCATGTTCCGCATGGCCCAGGTTGTCGTTCTCCCGGTACATACAGGTTTGTTTGAATTCGGACTCGGAATACATAAAAGCGCAGTTTACAACGCTGTCTACCATGGCCCGCGGGCCATACCGCGCTTTGAACTTAGCGACCGCTTCATTCATGGTGTCAGCATTGATACGTACCCAGCCGCCGTTAAAAACCTGCCGGCCGGAGTTGCCAAATGTGAAATAGTACATCACCATGCCCCTCCCCACCAGCCGGTAGCCCGGCCCAGGTTGACAAAGATGAGGAGGCCCATACTGACCATGGCAATGACAATGAGAGCCGGGCCAACGCCGTTAAACATATCCTCCCAGTTCTCGTTGTAGAAACGCCTTACGCGCTTGTACCAGGGCGGCGGGTTATGTTCCTTGAGGCCCAGCTTGCGTCTGGACTCATCGTCGCTGTACGGCTTGGGACCGCCCCACTCGGGGTCCCATTCCGGGATGTGCCGGTCGGCCATGGCCCGGACGCGGGCTTCACGCTCCTGCGCCGGGAACGGATAGACCCTGGCGGCTATCCGCTTCAAGGGCTGGGTCCGGCAGGTATCGTAATCGTTCCATTCAAAAAGATCCTTATGGGTCTCCATGTGGTATCTCTCTCCTCTCATGGTTCCAATCGCCCACCGGAGGAAGAATTTTCCCCCGATGAGAAAAATTTTTTAGAGTTCGTCGAGTTCCTTTTCTATTGCGCGTTTGATTTTTGCAATGATTCCCCGGGCCTCATCTACCCTCTGTCCCATGTATTCCAACGTCTTTTCGTCCATGCTAATCTTTCTCCATTCGTTTAATCCGCGCCCAGACGGTGCTGGGCTTGACGCCAAACTTCTCGGCTATCTGCTCCAGTGTCTTGCCCTCGGCCTTCATTCGGGCCATCTCGGCGGTTTCCTGATCCTTGACGGCCTTAGCCGTTTTCATGTCCACGGCATCGCCGTTCCGCTGGTTCCACCGCTGTAACCGCCGCCACACAACGTCATTATTGGTTATGCCAAACTCTGTGGCGATATCCTGGTAGGACTTACCCGCTTCCCTCATTGCGGCCATCTTTGCCGTCTCAGCGTCCTTGCGCGGCCTTGAACCGCCGTTCTTCTTAACTACCCCGATGGTTGCCAGGGCGTAGTCCGTGGTTATCTCTACTGGTGCGTAGACCGCATAGGCCAGCGCGCACCAGTTGAGGTTCGCATCTTGTCCTGCGTAATACGCCATGTCCTGTGCTAACATCATCCTGCTCACCCCTTTGGGTAAAATGGAGGCCGCTTTGGGATTCGAACCTCAACCTTCCCCGGTATGCTCCCGAGACTGCCCACCTTGGGCCTGCGGCCGTAACTTGGTATCTCCTACTGGCTGTCCGCTACATAAACCACCTTGCCGGTAAGCTCCTGGATCTCCCGCTTGAATCGCTCTGCGTTGCTGTTGCCATCCGACAGGTGCAGCAGGTGGATCTCCGCCACCCGGCTCAGGTCGTTGGCATTAAAGAACTCTTTCACGTTGGCCAGGCTGAAATGTGACTGCAATATCCGGTTCTTCATGGCTGGCGGGACGGTCCCGGCCTCTACGTTGGCGTTGAGTATGTCCAGGGCGTAGTTGCATTCGATGGCGATGTGTGTAAGTCCGTTGAACTTGTACTTGATGTAAAAGCTGTCGGTTACGAAAAGCAGTTTGTCCCCTGCCCGGTTGACCAGCAGGAAGCCCAAGGGCTCTGCCGCGTCGTGCTGCGTCTCAAAGGGCAGGATCGTCCATGTGCCGACCTGGAAAGTTTCCTGGGCCCGGACGACCTTGATCCGGTGCCCTGACACGCCCAGGGCGCTTGCTGTACCGTTGGACATATAGCAATCAATCCCGGCCTTGGCCATGTCCGCTACCGCCTTGCTATGGTCCTTATGCTCGTGACTGACCAGGCAGCACTTGATTTCACTGGTCTGAAAATCAAGTTTCCGCTGGATCTCTTTGTATGGGATCCCACACTCCAGCAAGAGCCGGGTACTGCCATCCGTGACGCAGTAGCAATTGCCCCGGCTGCTGCTGGCCAGCACAGTAAACGTGATCATTAGAAGCCAGGCCCAGCTGTAGTAGGCTGGGCTAGTTCGACCGGTTCTGGATGATCTTCGGGCTCCGATTGCGGTTCATCAGCAAACTGGTATTCGGCATCGATGAATTCTTGGTTGGCATTTTCGGCTATCTCCTTGCCCACCTTCATCTCTGTCAGCGACAGTTCCATCTGGCGCAACTTCATGTAATCGTCATCGATCTTCTGGCTGTCTATGGTTATGTCGTTGTAGGCGGCCCGGTAAATGGTCTTGTAACACATCTTTTCAAACCATCCCTCAACCTGCTCGGTACCTGTCTTTTTGCCATTCTCCCACTTGGTCTTTTCCCCGCCCCAGAATTCAGGGGAGGCATAATCTGGCTTGCGTTTCTCGATGTCCTTTAACGTCATGACTACCAGCTTGTTTTTTTCAGGGTGATCATTATAGCTGTGGTAATAGAACCCGCCGACAATCTGGCCGCGGTCAAAATCATTGGTTATCTCGAAATCGTATGTCTCGACCTTGTTGTCCCGATTCTTTTTGTAGGACTTGAATTTATCGGTGGAGTACACCAGTTCAACCACAACATTGTCCGGTATATCGAGTCCGTATTTCTTTGACTTGAGTTCTATACCACGATATCCCTCGATAAATACGATGTCGTACTTATTGGTGGCTCCATTTTTGAAGGGCATCATGTTGATATGGTTTTTCTGGGCTGGATCCAGTCCGATTCGAGCAGCTGAGACCACGTTCCGTGCTAGCCCTTCCATGTTCACGTTGGTCCAGGTGATCGGCAGAGCATCACGGTATTTTTCCGACTTCTTGACCCGCTTTTCCTCGGCCAGCTTTAGGGATGCATCCAGGGAAATAAAGTAGTTTTGGGCCAGCCGCTTTTGGAATGACGTGAGGGCGACCTCTCCTACCCCGCTGGTAAATTCGGCCATAACCTTGTTCATGAACCTCTCGGACATGGTTAGCTCTTTGTTTGCAATCTCGGTACTCATCTATACAACCTCCCTAAATAATGTTTCTTGTTTGGCGTCGGTCTCTACTCTCAGGGCCTTGTCCTTGCCGGACACCACCAGCCGGATGACCTGTGCATCCACAGGGATCAACTGCACAACCGCCTCAGCGTTGTCCACAAAGATCGGTGCGGTAAAGCCGTAGTGCTCGGACAGGGTATTGATAATGTCCAGGCCCACGTTGATTCTGGCCGCATTGTTCAGCCCGCTGCCATAAGGTACCCCGCCGAAGGTGGTCTCACACACCTCAGATATACCGCCGTTGACCTGGACGTCGAACAACTTGAAGCGTGCCATCTTGAATTTGCTGTTGATCTTCTCTTCGAGCATGGCAACTTTGGTACGTACAAACTGCTCGGTCAGATACAGTTCTTTCTCCAGCCGTTCGTATTCCGCGGCCAGATCACGCTCCTGGTCGGCCAGTTCCGCTATGCGCTCTTTGCCCTGCTGGGCAGCGTCGTACTTGGCTAGCTGGCTCATGACGTTCTGCAGGGCGGCGTTGAGGCGGCGAAGCTCATGTTGTGCTGCAGCTACCGCGGCAGCGTTGTCCCCTTTCAGCCGGTCGATGGTCAACCGAATGGCATCGATCTCTTTGGTTTTGGCAATATAGGCGGGATCTTCTTTGTAGATGTTGGCATCGTGGGTGAGATTTTCAAGCAATGCCTGCAGCTTATCAGCCTGGTCTCTGTACCATGGCATTTCGTCATTCAGCTTCAGCATGGATTCACGGGCGGCTTTGTTCTGGGCAAGCAGTTCCTGCTTTTTCTCAGCCAGATTCTTACCGTCAGAGTTGATCAGTTCGATCTCCATGGCCTTGCGCTGATTAAAGTCTGCCAGGGCTTTATCCCGGGCGGCGGTGATTTGATCCTGTGGCAAACATTGCCCGCAGGTGGGGCAGGTTTCGGTGTGGTTATGAGTAAATTGGCGGGCGTCAACCTTAAACCAGCGTTCACGGGCTGTGACCAGTTCGGCCTCAACTCTCTCGATAAACCTATTGGTGTCATTAACAACTTTGTGATGCTGATCAAACTGCCCGCCTATATCAGCCATCTTGGATTTCACGATATTTAACTCGCGGGTCTTTTCAGCGATGAACTGGGAGGTCTTGCCCTGGGCCTCATTTTTGAGATGGATGAGGTCAGCCTCCAACTGCCTAAGCTGGACAACCTTTTCGGCGATCTCTCCACCGGATTCAATCCGGCTCAGCTCCTGCTCCTTGTTTTTGATTTCGGACTTGAGCCGGGCCATGTCAGCCAGCAGGGTGTCTGCGTTGCCGTCACTGATGTCCGGCAATGACCGCTCCACCTCATCGATGCGGACCGGGATCTTTTTAAGCTCGTCGTTGATCTTGGCGCGCCTGGCGGCGATGATCTTTTTATGATCATCCAGTTTCCGGCCCTCAAGTATTCCTGGGAGAGCTGCGAGCGACTTATCTGACGCGATAACCATGTCATCGGTGATATCCCCGCATACTTCGAGTAAAATCTTGCGGCGGTCCTGCCAATCCAGGTGTTCGTTGAAATAGGCCGGATTGGTCAGCAGTCGGAACACGTTTTCATTGACGATCTCTGCAATTCGGGCTTCGTACTCCTTCTTCTTGACCGGTACGGAATCGATAAAGTAGTCAGTGGTATGGCCGGTAAACGTCTTTTCGGCACTGCCGCGTTTCTTGGTCCATTGCTCCATATAGGACTTGGTCAGGGTCATCGCCCGGCCATCGATCTCGAAAGAGCCTTCGACGGAATGCTCTAGACCATGAAGCTCACTGCCGTCACTGGCTAGGGTCTTGATGGCAAAATCCTTTTTGTTCTGACTATCTTTATCAAAGAGCAGCCACAGGAAGGCATCATAAAGGGTTGTCTTTCCGGTTGCGTTATCGCCGTATATCTGAGCATCATGACCGTTGGCCTGCAGGATAAACTGCTTAACTCCTTTGAAGTTGGACAGGGTTAGCCTTAATAGTTTCATTCTCAATCCTCCTTACTGGTATACAGATTCAGCTTATACCGGACTCTCACATGGTCGCCCCACAACTCTATGACCTCTCCCGGCGTCTCGCCGCCGCCGGTTCTGGGGACTAAGACCTTAGTGCCTATCTGCATCACATCACCCCCGGTATGAAGCTGAACACCAGCCAGTCCAGTACCCAGTAGGCACCGAAACACAACGCCAGGAAGCCCAGTATAAGGATATATGGAATAACCCTATCTATCATCGATGGTCTCAACCTCTCCCTCTCTACCTCGGTCAGCGGCGGCCGGCAGGCGGCCTGCATATGCTCGTATTGCTTTTGGAACTGGCGGCGCTCGTATTCCTCTAAGCCCTCTTTAATCTGCTGTCGGCTCTCCTCTGACCTCCGGTAATAATGGACCGTTCCCATTTTTCTCCCTCCATCTCTTAATCCGCCAAAAGGCTGACGTAGTAGGCCGTCTCTATTCCCAGCACACGAAGCACCCTCCCTCGCACTGGGCTATACAGCTCTGGCCGTCGTTGTGATGCTCGGGCAGCACCCAGGCTATCCCGCCGCATACCGGGCAGCGGGTATCGACTCTTATGTCGCCCGGCTGCATGATCGCCCGGGCGTTGTCTATCATGGTTTTTACTGAGTGGTAGTCTTTGTCGTGGAGTGTCATCTGTGCGGTTCTGGATGGTATCATCATGATTGGTGCCATTTTGTTACCTCCGTTTTCATAATTGAGGAATGATTTACCAGTTGATATAACGAAAATTTTTTGGGGTTGCCCCCGTCTGGTATAATGTAGGTGTCAAATTGCTTTGGCCGGTTTATCCGGTCTCTTTTTTTGTGCCCTTCTGCCCTCCTTTCATATGAGCTTCAGTTCCCTGAGTAACCGGTCGCGGATCACCTTGGGCTTGTCCCCTATGACCTCGCTGCACCGGTCCAGCAGCTCCTTGTTCTTGGCCAGGGTCTTACGGTCCACTCCCAGCAGCTGGGCTGCCTTGTTGAGACTCATCACCACCGGCCAGCTGTCGTATGGTGATGGAATCATGGCCCGTTTCTCCTTTTTTGTCGCATGTTATGCGACAAATTGGCTAAAAAAAATAGCATTGGCCTCCTCGGGGGTAAGGTTTAAAGCTTTTACCATCAGATCAGCTTCTTTGATAGTGAAGGTTTCGCCATTATTATTTATCTTGCGATACAAGGTACTTCTATCGATGCCGATGTTGTCCGCTAGTTTTTCTGTGGTTAACCCATTCTCAACGATCTTCCCTTTAAGTTTGTTGACGTTGACCATTATTCCGAACTCCTTTCTACGAATTCGCACTCCATGCGATTAATTAGATAATACTATGTCGCGATATGTTATGCAAGTACTTATTCTGTCTTTATGCGATTATTTTTGTTTTTATTTGTCACAAACGTTGCGGATGTGCGACATAGCCTATATAATACAAGTATTAATCACAAGGTTGAAGGTTCAATTCCTTCATGGCCCACCATTATGTCGGCATTTAAGCCATCTACCCTCACAATTTGGGGGGCAGATGGGGGGCAGGCACATAAAAAACACCCAACCGGGATTAATTCCCGGTTATTTTTTTAATTATTTTGATTTTAGGTATTGACAATCAGCTTGATTGTGATATACTTATTTCAAGGTAAGAAATTGAGGGGGGATAAACGAAATGACAGCACAAGAATTAATAAAAAGAGAGGTAGTTATAATGGAAAAGCAATTAAGGGATTATGTTAGCGAGTTACTGGCAGACGAGAGCAAGTTAAAAGGTTTGTTATGGGATATGATGGCTGAGGCTTACACCACTAAACAAAACTACTTGGCTCAGTATCGCTTGATGGTATGGGACGATGGCACCATTGATACCCGTTACATGATGCAAAACCAGTGGTATCGCGGAGAGAATGAAGGGACAGCCTATTGCGTCGCAACAATTAAGGAATGGAATAACGATGAACATGATGAGTGGGAAGACGAAGGGGATACCCTTATTGATACTGCAAAGCGGATCATGAGCGAATACAGCGAGGAAACCAGCGACCAAATTAAACATATTATTGAGCTCGCAAAGTTGGATTTTGACAACGAGATTGAAGATTAGTAAGTAAGGCAGCCGGGGGAAACCCCGGCAGAATGAAAGGGGATAAACTGCATGACCCACGGCGGCAAACGGCCCGGCTCTGGTCGAGTACCATCCGGGCGCAAAACCCGGAACTACTACCTAACCGATGCCGAAAACAATCTGGTTAAAGACTATATCAATAAAATGAGAGAGGGGCAAAAAAACATGACACCATCGCAGTATTACGAGACCACCGGAGACAGCCTCAAAGGTGACCAGCGGGTAAGAGCTTACCGGGCCGCGCAGAACCACCTAGCGATAAACTCACCCACATACCTGGAGGACTTTAAACGGATACAAGGCAAGCTAATAAAGGCACTAGAGGCAGGTAGTATGTACAAAGTGGAAACCATCGGCTATAAAAACGGGGAGTACCTGCCAGGCACGGAGACTGAGCTTTACATCGGGAAGGACAAGGATGAGGCGAGAGCGGCTTTTGACAAGGTCTTGGAGACGGAAAGCATCACCGCCATCGGCAGCAGGCTAGAGGATGACGGACGGTGGGAGATAATCTGGGAGAAATAAAAGACACTGGCCGGGGACTAAACCCCGGCCTTTAGCCTTACTGTCCTCCAGCTGCCCGGCCGTCAACGTAGCTCTCGCCCAGGATAAACGCTGTCACAACGCCGGCAATCCATGCGTAAGCATCGGGGTCAATCCCTAAGTCCAAGCCTTCATTACAGATGATCAGCAGCGCGGTAAAAAGAGCCGCCAGGAATTTGCGGGATTTCAGTCTGTCCAAAAACGGTCTCATCTTTACTCCTCCTTTTCAAATCCGTATGTTATAGCGAAATTATGTAACATGGCAGCCATGGCCTCTCTGGTTGTGATACCCTGCCAGTCATAATTACCTTGCCCATCACCATTAATAATCCCCTTAGCCTTAGCCCACTCCGTATGAGGAATAGCCCAAGAACTTGGATTATCTCCAGTCTTTTCGCCCATAATAGGCACCTCCAATCTCTGCTTGAATATCAGCCAGGCAAACTCATCCACTAGCGGAGCTGGGCACAGCTTGCCGGTCACATCATAGTGCCTGATCACGTTGTCGGCTGGTATGCCATACTCAGTCATCAGCTGCCGGACCAGCTGCACAGTCATCTCAATAGTCACATCATCAAAATACCAGTTGCCCTGGGCGTCCTTGTGGCAGCACATCTCGATGCCGATGCTGTTGGAGTTGCGGCAGGCGGGATGCTTATATACCTTGGCTCCACAGTGCCATGCCCGATGCATAGGATCAACGCTCTGATAGATGGCCCCACCCTCGGACTTATGCCCGACAAAAAAATGAGCGGAAGCCTGAAGCCCCGCTGACCGTTGGAAATATAATGCGTTTTCTCGGGCCGATCCGGTTGCGCCAACGTAATGGATGACTATGTACTCAACGGTGCGGTCGGCCTGGTTGGCATAGTTGCTGGGGTTGCATGGATAGTCCCGGTTAATCATCATCAGCGTCTACCCCCTCTGGACCGTCATTATCAAAGCCCCTGTCATCGTCATCTATATACATAATATCCCTCCCTACATATCCCGCTTAGGTATTTTCTCTGGCGGGTTCTTGGTCTTGGTGTTGCGGATCAGGGCCAAGGCCCAAAGCTCGCCGGTGGTAAACGCAAACCAGGCGGTTATCAAAACTTTAGGCTCCTGCTTGGTCAGCCAGAACAAGTACAGGATAGCCAGAGTAAATGCCATATTGAGCATAACCACCAGGACCACAATGAACTTGCCAAAACCGCGCATCAGTTACCGCTCTCCCCTACCACCTGGGCCATGCGCCTGGTGTAGTCCTGGTATTTGATCTCTACCGATTGCACCCAGCGCATAGCGTCCTCGACATCCCCGTTGAGCTTTTGGTTCATGACCGCTTTAGCCGTAACCTTGGATAATTTTAGCTCCGCCTGGGTCATCTCCAGTTGGAGGATAGCACCCTCCGCCCGCAAGCTCTCGCAGGCATCATTCCTTCTTTGGTTTTTGCGTTGCTGCACTCCGACGATGGCAATGCCGATCGCCCCCATGGTGCTGATGATGGTCGAGAGTACCCCTGCTTCCATCAGTCACGCCCCTCTCATCATTGATATGTATCTCAAGCGGCCAGGCCGCCCATCCAAAAAGGTAGGCCCGCCGGAGCGGGCCATGAAAACGATAAAAGCTACGGGCCTCAGTCAATCGACCAAGGCCATATAAAGTTTGGTGAGCAATCGGTAGTCCTCGTCCATATACCGCCCCCTTACCGATAAGCACTCCCCGCCTCCCCTCGGTGGTGGGTTCGTCTGCACCTCTTGAAATTAGAGCGGCCTGCGTATAGCAGACCGCTTTTTTGTGGTACTATATTAATGAGGTGATGGTAGTGCTGGACAATATCCTGGAATGGCTCGGCTTTCTGGTCCTCGCAGTGGTGACGGTAGTCGTAGTAATATGGCTGGACCGTACCGACTGGGAGGCCTGGTGGAAAGTCGCTCTGGCCTACTTAGTGATCGGCGGCATCGCCTGGTGGCGCTGTGACACCGACCACACCAAGGAATACTGGTGGAAGGATTAGTCCTTCTTCTTTGGCTTAGTGGCGTCCTCCAATTTGTCCACCTGCTTCTGCAACGGTTTTTTCTTGGCCTTCTTCTGTGCATCAGTTAGAGCAGGGTTCTTTTCGATATCTTCAATCTGGTCCTCGATCTCCCGCGTTTTCAAAACCATCTCATAAAACGCAGACGGCGATTTGCCCGCTGCAATAGCTTCTTTATATGCCGCGGTCTGCTTGTCTCCCAGCGGGTTCTCATCGTTCTCCCAATACCTCCGCGCCGCTTTCGTAGCATTGGCCCCGAAAACCAGGGTCTTCAATTCGTTCTCCTGCGCAGTATCCACCGGATACAGCAGCCGGTCGGATTTACTGTAGACACCTTTATTCTTCAGGGCATTGATACCGGAAATTGTCTTCCTGGCTTGTCCTCCGCCGAAGGGCGGCAGCACGTAGGTGACAGGCTTCATCAGTTCCTTGCCTACGCTGCTCTCCTCGCGAAGCACTGCCATCGGGTTTGGTATAGCCGCCCCTACCGGGATGCGGCCGCCGGTGAAGATAGAAGTGAAGGGCAGTTGGTTGCCTATATTCTCCACCAGGTTCTGAGTGGCTTTGCTGTCGCTCAGTTTGGGGTTCTTATAATCATCATAGGCCTGTTTGCCAAGCCCTATCGGGTCCAGAGCGGGACGATAACCGGCCAGCGATTCGAAAATGTTGTTGAACACATATGAATAGAGCGCGATCTGGGCCACCGCGCTGGCCAGCCCTACTTTGCTGGTATTGCGCGGTATGTCCTTCATAATGAAGGATATCTGGTTGTTGACCTCCGTCTGGAACTGGGTGAAGAAGCCCAGCATCTTGCTGTCAAATATGATCGGCGTGCCACCCAGGGAACGGTCGGCCATCAGCCGGGCGGCCCAGTCATCTGCCGCTTTCATGGCGGCCGTCTCCGACAAGCCCTTTTTTATCCCTTCGTTATATTTGCTCCTCACCACGAACTGGCTGACCATGTTGTCCACAGTCTTGAACAGCCATCCGGCTTTGGTGGCGGCTTTGTCCCAGAACCTCATAGCCAGCGGATCAGACCCGATACGCCTGGTCAAGAAATCTGACTTCTGCACGAAGCCGTCATTGACCGCCACGTTCTTGATAGTCTGGGCGGCGGCCTTGACGGCGGCAGTTTTAGAGTTGGTGGCCAGAGACAAAGTTACCGGGATGAAGTTGGTCAGAGCGGTTGATACGTTGCCCCCGATCATATTAGCCCCGGTTTTCTTGCGCACCCAGTTGGCCGCGGCGAAGGCCTTGCGGCCCACCACCATCTCCGCTGAGCGGTCTATCAGACTGTTCTTGCCTGCCAGGTGGTTGATATACTCGGTCAGCGCCGAGGCGAAATTACTCAGGTGCGTGGTCCCGGCGTTAGCCCGCCGCACGTTCTTCTCCAGTTGCCGCAGGGCCTGGATGTTGTCGGTATGGAAGATCACCTTCGACGCGCCATCGATGTATTTGTCGAATCCGGTGATGGCGTCATAGGCGGTCTTCTCCCCGCGCCTGGCCAGAGCCGAGGCGAAGAAATTCTTACCGGGGCGGAACTGGTGCGTCAGCCCGTTTATGTCGGTGGGCAGGTCATCGATGTGCAGCGGGAACCCGAACTGCTCGATAAATGCCCCTACGTCCTGGAAGTGGCGCATATAGTCTTTGCGCTTGGGTATAGGGTCGTAACCGTTGCGATCCAAGGCGGCATTCAGTTGATCCAGGAAATCATCATATCGCTGCCGGATGTACTTGGCGGTAGCAATGATATTGTCTGCTTGCTTGGGACGCTGCGCGCGCAGGTCGGCTTCACTGATCAGCCCTTCCCCGTACTTCTGCACCAGGGTAGAGTCCTTGCTGTGGGCTTTTATACCGAAAGCCTTCAGCCCCGCCCTTTCCTGGTTGAGAAAGCGGATGCGCGCTGTCTCCTTGGTAGCTACCGGGTTTAGGTACTTCTCGATCATGGCCGGGGCGTCGGCTCCCATTACGTCCTCGAAGTTGCGTATCATCGTCTCCCGTGCCAGGGAGAAAGCCCCTTTGTCTTTCCAGTTGGCCTGGGCGCCCAGCTCCTCTTTCATCTGCGCAAGATGAGCGTCCAGGGCTTCTTTGGAGTAGAGGGGCTCGGACTGTATCGCCTTGATCTGTTCATTTAAAGTGGCGATCCGGTCCGCCTTCTCCGCCGCGGTCAGCTTGTTGGAAGCTCCAACCTCGTCTATCTGGTCGTAGATCTTGTTAAGCCGCTGGTTGAAGTCAGCGATGATCTTCTTCTGCTCCTTGTCGGCGGCGGTCTTGACGTTGCCAGCCATTCCCGCCAGGGCCGTATTTCCCTTCTGGACTGCCGCCAGTTGGGCTTCCAGTTCGGCTATCCTCGCCGCCCGTGCGGACTCGTCGCCGTTATACTTGGCCGCATTTTTGGTGTTCTCAATATGCTTCTTGATAGCCGCTATCTGCTTTCCGGGCGTGTCGGCTTTGGCCTTCCCTCCGGGGAGGCTAGGGCTGCTGGAGACCGCAGCTTTACCCGCGTCATCGGACAGGTTCACCGTTATCTCCCGGCCCTGGTACTTGAGCACGGTCTTGCCTGTCTTGGCCAGCTCCGTCCCCCTATGCCACAGGTTGGCCAGGTGGGGTTCGACGCTCTGGCCGAACTGCTGAATCATCTCCTCACTGAACTGCTTGAAGGTTATACCGGCCCTTACTACCTTACCCGCGGCGATTATCGTCATGTCCCGGAAATCTTCGAGCGGATTGCGGGCCACCGCGTGAAGCGCCTGTGGGTTGGAATAGGCGACATTGCGTTCTTGGATACGCTTCATAGCATCATCACTTGCTGATAGTATTCGATCTGCTAAACCTTGCGCGGATTCCTTCTGTCCGCCCGGGACGGCATAACGCATATCTGGTTTGTTTGTGACTAATAAAGAAGCCTCCCGAGGGAGTCTTTTGTTCATTGGGTTTTGTTCTGTTACTTTGTCGGCCTTCATGTTTTTGGGCGGATCTGGCGGGAAATCCCTGATTACCTTTACCTGGTCTGCTTTCTTGCCTAAATCTATCGGGTAGAGCAACAAAGGTTCTCCGTCTGCACCAGATTCAAGGAAGGTTTCAAGTTTTATCCCGAAGACATAGTGTTCTTCTCCACTATTAAACATTCGAAAATTTTGATTGTTCGTGACATATTCCCCGTTTTCAAAATAACCTAGAATAGACACGCCGTTTTCGCTGTAATTATCTCTGAAGTTTCTAGACCGAAAGGAATCTGGAACCTTGCCTATCCGATCACCGACAACTACTTGAACGCTGTCGTATTTAGGGACCTTCCCTCTAAACTCGCCGTCCCTAAATCCTGCCTTTAGGGCGGGCATTGCCGCCACTATGTCGGCGGTGTCGCCCTTTCCGTTGATAAGTATACCCTCTAATAAAGGTGGTAAATTGTTGTAGTCCAAGTAATCCTCTAAGGATGTGTACTTATCCGCCTTTTCCCCAATTTCATACCCATATTCGTACAAGGCCTTAAAAACAGGGTAGTCTTTGTCTATATCTGTTGGAAGATTCTTGTTGTGCTTGACGTACACCCCGTTGATCTTTTTCGGGGTACCTTTTTCATCGACTACTTTGCTGCCTTTGAACCAGGCTTTAAATTCGGGACTGTTCATTTCTCTACCACCTGACATACTATCTGTTGGAGAAAGCATATCATATTCGGCAGAGCTAGGGCTGCTGGAGACCGCAGCTTTACCCGCGTCATCGGACAGGTTCACCGTTATCTCCCGGCCCTGGTACTTGAGCACGGTCTTGCCTGTCTTGGCCAGCTCCGTCCCCCTATGCCACAATGCCGCAAGGTTTGGTTCAATACCTTTGCCATATTGTTCTATCATTTCCTGTGAGAATTGCTTAAAGGTTATTCCTGCCCTTACCACCTTGCCCGCAGCCACTATGGTTAAGTCACGCAAATCTTCCAATGGGTCACGGGCCTTGGCGTGTAGTGCTTGTGGGTCAGCATAAGCAGCGTTCCTTGCCTTAATGTTGGCCTGTGCTTGTTTCTCAGCTTCAAGTATTTTTTCTACAATACTTTTTTGTTGCTTCGCTAAACTGCGTATTTCTTGTTCTGGTGTCAGTTTACCAACATTCTCCGCAAGGGTTTTATTTAATCCTTCCTTTTGTATACCCGCCAATGCTTTTATTTTGTAATCAGGATCCACAATACCTGTCCCAAACTCCCAATTAGGATTCTTGGGTTCAGGCAATGCTAATAACTTAGCACCAGACGGTAGACTTAATTGTTGGTTTTTTGCCCTCTGCACCAATGCTTTGGCTATGATTTCGTCTGCACTAGGTGGTAAAGGATATTTATTGGGCAGCTTGCTCCTGTCCACATTACGGCTCAACACCGGCTGTTGGAGCTTGGCCCGGTTGGCCGCCAGCTGTTCCGGCGTGAGTGTGGAGGCCCGTGCAGGTCCTTTTAACTGGATAGGGGTTTTCCCCAGGTTCTCATTTGATAGATACGGGTTCAGCCTGGAGTAGGCCGGATGGTTTGCCCGTTCTGCCTGCCTGGCCGTTTGCTGCGCGTCCTGCCGCCATTGGGTTAAGCCTTTATGCTCGACCTTGTTTACCGGCGCAGGATCGAAGACATCGAAGCCTCCTGGATCTTCCGGCACGTCATTGATGACGTTCAGGGCTTCGCCGGCACGTTTACCTATCTTGCCCAGGGCTTTGCGTCCCAAGGCCCCCGCGCCTTTGAATGCTACGTCGCCCGCCGCCCATTCAGCCGCCCATAAAGGCAACGGGGTGCGATCTTCCTTGTTCTGCGGGGCTTCTTTTAACAGCCAGGTATTAAGCATGTCCGGGCTGTTCTTGATTATGGCGCTGGCAGCGTCCCCTGCAAATTTGTTTGTGCCGCCCAATTTCTTGGCAGCGGCCGCCGCAGCGGTCTCAACTTTAGGGGCCAATCCTACCGCGCGGGTCATCCCTCCGCTAAGGGCTAAGGCCGGCAGGAAGCCTGCTATCTCCTGGGTGATATTCTCCGCCGAGGTCCCCTTCAAGCCCAATTTCTTGGCAGCAGCCTGCTGCACGGGGTTGAAATCCTCTTCAAATTGGCGGGATCTCCAGCCGGCGGATTTATATACTTCCGGCTTGACTGCGTGCATGACCGCATCCTTGGGCGACATGAAGATGTCGGATCCTGTCGCGCCTACCTGAGCGGCGCCTTTGATAACGCCCAGCCCCGCGGTGCCGCCGATACGTTTGGCAGCGTCAGCGGCATTGCCCAGGCGGGTGCTCAAAGGAATCTTGACCTCGGCCAGCAGCGGGTCTTTGCCATCTACTATCTGCCTGGATTTGCGCGTCTGGTCCGCCTGCTGAAGGAGGAGGGCAGCCTGCCGTTTTTTCTTTTCTTCGTCGGTCATTCCGGCCAGGCCGCCGGTGAATTTAAAGGCCATTATCAGCCCCCCTTAAATCCAGGTGCTTATCTTGCCCAGCACTTTGTCTTTCAAACTGGCAGCCGGACCGGCGGCCAGGTAATCCTCATAGGCTTTGAGTTCCGGGTTGTATATGGTATCCAGGTAACTGAGCGCGTCCTCCGGATCTACGCCCATAGTAGCCAGAGCCGGGGTGTTCTGCTGGATCAGTTTGGCAATATCGTTATACTTGGACCCGGCGTTGATTTCATCAATGATGCCCTGATACACGCTGCCTTTGTTGGCATTGATAATCTCTGTCTGGGTGGGCTGCCTGCCTCCGCTCCCACCCGAGCCGCCGCCTCCGCCTGACAGCAGCTTGCTGATCTGGGCCTGCTTGTAGACGTTGTCCAGGTTGCTGGGGTCCTTCTCCCATGCGAACCTCTCCTTGTTCAACCCCAGCTCGTCTAGGGCCAGCTGGTAGTCCCGGTCGCCAGAGGTCATCCTATAGGCCAGCTCGTCCTTGCTCAGGCCGTAGTTCTTCTCGAATTGGAGCTCGTCCATGTAGCGGAAGTCATAGGCCATCTTGCGGTCAAGCGCGGCGTTCTCCTGCTGCGCCTGCAGGCTGGCCCAGGCTATCTGGTTCTGCTCCTGCTGGTTCTGCAGGGCCAGCAGCTGGCGGATGCGCTCCTGGTCCTGGGTCATCAGGGCCTGGGCCAGTTCGTTGATCCCGCGCTGCCGCTCACCCTCGATCTGGTTGACTGCCATCCCTTCGGACTGGGTGGCTTTGGTCAGCTGAGAAGCCACTCTGCCACCCTTGGTGCCGCTCATGCCGTAGCGGGCGGCCATAAGCTGAGGGATCAGCTCTCGGGTAGCGGCCGCCTCGGCCTCGGTCTTGTCACGCATAGAGTTATAGGTAGGGTTGATCTGCGCCCCTGCCCTGGCCAGGGCGTCTTTCCAGGTCAACGCCTCACCGCCGTAGTTATCATCGGCCGGATAAGCCCATTCGTTCCCAGCTGAACCCCACACTCTATTGCCGCTCTTGTCCAGGGTATATCCATATGTCAATCCGTCGTTGGGGTCCTTGTATAGTCCCGGTGACTTAGGCACTTGCCCTGATCCCGGTTTGGTGCTCAGAGTTGGATAGATGTCAGGTTGTTTGCCGTCAGTCCAGCCGCCCTGGCCGTAATACCTGTTAAGGGCGGCAATCAGACCAGATGTGGAGCCATCATATTTTAATGTGTTGCCGTCAGGCAGTTTATAGATGTTGCCTTGACCCGTCCATGTGGTATCGATGACGGGCATGCCGGTGTTGGTATACTTTGATTTGCTGTCCTCGTAATTGGTAGAATACCCGCGATACGGACTATCGTTATCATCTGTACCTACCCAACCACCATTGCTGTTCGCCCAGCCCATATCGGCCATAGAAGTATTATTGGGGTTGGCTTTAGCCTGGCTGGTAAGGTAGGCGGCTTGTTCGTCCGCTGTCGCTCTCTGCGATCCACTGGGGTCCTTGTAATAAGCCCCGCCGATGTTGTATAGTTCTGCCAATCCGGTTCACCTCCTATTTACGCAGCGGAAGCACTTCGTACTCCGTGATTATCTTCATCACTCGCAACGGATTGACGCTATCATCTATTATCCGCAGAGAATAGGTATGCCCCCTCGGCAGCCCGATCCCGTATTTTCGGGTGCGGATAAAATCGTGCCCCGGCCGCTCGTCACCTGTGAATGTGGTCGCCAGGGGTCCCAGCGGGATAGTGCACTCGGCCTCGTCCACCTTGGGCTTTATCAGCGTGTCCGTGGTCGTGCTGTCACCGTGGATTATCCCCATGAGCCGCTTGAATTTACAGGTTCCGGCTTCACTCCCCGGAGCCCTCATGGGCAGGTCGCACTCCATCAAAATGCCTGCCCCGGCGTCGGTGTTACCGGTGAACATCTTGTATAGCTTGCCTTCCCTGGTATCCCCGGCGTACAAGTCGTTGCCCTGCACCGTGTAAGCCACCATCCCAAACGTCCAGGGTCCATACCACTGCTCGGTACGGAAGTCATAAACGAAGGTCAAAAACTCGCTCTCTGCCGCACCCTCGGCCAGGTATTCCATCGAATAGATGTAATAGTTGTTATAAAATACCGCAGCCGCCTGTTCACGGTTTATCGAACGATCATAGTATTTTTGGATGTTCTTACTGAACGGCACGCTCTCGATCGAGTTGTCCTGCAACCCCGGTATGATACTCCGCAGACCAACATCGGTATTGACCACCAACGTCGACTTGAGGTTGGGGCTGATACACATAGCCGATGCCCTGTAACTCATGCCTCCGTGGGTGTCCACCAACTTCATAGTCGTGGTGTCGATCATGGGGTCAGAGTCGAAGATGAAGCCCCCGTTGCTCGTCACGCTGGCCAGGAAATTCTTGCCTCCGAATATCAGGGCTATCGGGCTGGACTTCATGTCCAGCACCTCGCCGGGAAACGCCAGCTCCTGTATGTCTGATTCGGTATATGGGCATTGGTCAGGCGCACCCGCCTTGCTGAACCTCACATAATACTGCTCGGTCACATAAAACACATACGATGTGAATGTGAAAATCAGCGAACAGCTCGCAGGCGGGACATTATTGTTATCGAGCATCAAACTACCCAACGCTGCATCAGCGCGATTATCGAGGTATGTAGCGGTAGTATTATTCGCTACCTCTGTCAGATACTTATATACCGCACCACCGTCGGCAGTACGGTATAGTCTTCTCTTTACGGTTGTGTTGCCTGTGCTCGAATCCGTTGGTATAGTCCACACTATCTTTTTGCTGGATACGGTCACTAATTCACTGGCAGGACTAGGATTGCTCTCCACGCCGTCTGCGTTGACGTACGTGACCATTAGCTTATATGCGCCATTGGGATTACCTGAATCACCAGCTACACCGCTAGGGGCAGTCTCAGGGGGGTCTACGCCTAAATTCCTGACCTTAACCGCAGAACCGATTGAATACTCGGACGTATTGTCGGGTATCGTGTCCCACGCTACTGATACAGTCGCCTCTTTGGTTGTGCCGTCATATCCAGTAATCCATCTTGTCTGCCCTGCTCCCGTACCGATAGTTATGGTAACAAAGGCATTGGTGTAGAAGTTATTTGCATCACTTGCCCCTGCTTTCAGGGTTATGGTTGATGCTCCACCTGCCTGTGCGGTACCCGTTTCCTGCGTGTTATCGGTTATATATAACAGGAAGGGCCGCAGACCGTCTGTGACCAGGCACCAGTCCTCATAGTTGCAGAAGCACACAGAGTTGCCTGAGAGTAGATTATCTACCCTGCCCAGGGGGGATATGTCCAGCTTGTGCGTTACCGTATACCCTGTACTGTATGAAACGATGAAACCACTCGCGGTAGGCGTAGCAGTATATGGCGAAGGCGAAGTTAGATAACACTTCACCTGGATATATCGTCCTATTGGTATCGAATTGCCGCTCGCCAATATGTCATGCCAATCACCAAATATCGTGTCATTGTTGGATGACCGCACATACCATTTCACCCCGCAACCTTCCGGTACTGTCTGCGAGTATGCCATGGTTGCGGTGGTCGGACTGTTATTAAGATCATAAACAGGGGAAATCCAAGTCCCATAAGACGCTTTGGTTGCCCGTACGGACACATCTTCCACGCTCGGATTGGAATTTGCATCCCAAGTTAAAAAATTGATGCGCCATTGAAGCCTTTTACCCGTCTTTGGTTCATCAGGAGGTATAAGTATATCGCCACTGGCACAGTCCTCCCAATCTCCCCAGGTTGCCCCGCTATCACTCGAAAGACGATGCTGCACGGTTGCGGAAGAATTGGCGGGTTCAGTTTTGTCGTAGGAGATATAAATTCCTTTCTCCAAACCCTCTGCGCTAGGGTAAATAACCCCATGAGTGTAAACGCCGGTTCTTGGCTCCGTATGGTAAGCCATAAAATATAAGTCCCTGCCACTAAGTGAAGTCCCGCTACTGTTAACATAGCTACCGCCGGCATAACTGCTTTCCTCGTTTGAATACCCTAAACCCATCGTACCGGTCCAAGTGAAGTGTAAATACAAATCAGCAGTAGAAGCCGGAATCGTCACAGCGGGGGAGAATATAATGTCCTTATCGCCCGTGCCATCAACGCTAACACTAGCCGAACCCAATAGATTTGTTTTAGCCTTGGTAGTGTATACGCTGCAAGTCAATGTCCCTGCAACCGAAAAACTGCGAACATTAACACGAACCCTGCCGATATTAGTAGTGTTAGCCAAGGAAGTAAAAGTTTGTCCCGATCCACTTGTATTCATAGTGCCGGTATTATAAGTTGCCGAGGCTATGTTTATTTCAGATACCGCTGTGCTTTCCATAGTTACTTTATCGCTTACGGCAACGGTATTGTTGTGTGCGCCGTCAAAATCAGCAGTAGCAGTCACAACCTCCGAAAAAATGCCTGATTCCAATAACAAGTCGCCCTCGGACGTATCGGTGTCTAGCCCGACTTTCGTCCCGGCCTCCCAATCCGCTTTGCTTGACTTGGCTACACTCCCTGTTGTGCCACCTAATACATAAATGTCATTTCCCCATGCCATAAGCATTTTGTCACCAACGCTATGCTGCCAGTTGTTAAGGCCAAGTACCTTCCCCTCGCCCAACGAGGTTATAAGGGATTCATACCCTTTGCGCTTGGTGATGCACCCTATCGGATCGCCGAAATCGACATTCCGGGCATAGGGGCTCTGGTTGGCCGCCATCGTGTAGATGGAATCGGCGTAGTTGACACCTATTATGTTGGCATACTCCAGCAGCTGGTCACGCTTCTGTTCGCCCAGGCGTCCCCGGCGGGCCAGTGTATTTTCAAACATGCCCAATCACCACGCAATCTTCACAATAGGGTTGGTGTCCTCATCATCCACTTTGCCTCTGTTGTGGTAGTCCTCTATCTCATTCAGCAGATCCTGGTACAGGGCCAGCATATCGAACTGGTCGTAGGTGGAATTGTCCCTCTTGGCGTATTCAGCCTTTACCCCGCATTCAAATATACCCTTCACCCCGATATGGAACTTCTCGTCCAACAGGGCGGGGCTAGAGGTGTTGGCATCAGTCAGGGCAGTCGGTTTCACAAAGTAATAGAGCTTTATGCCATTCGTCGGCTCTTGCCCGTATATCCATATGTGCTGCAGGTCGGGGATCATGAACTGGCTGGTTTTGGCGGTGTTCTCGACCTTGTCCTCGATGTTCTTTATCCAGCGCAGCGGCGGATTGTCAGGAGCGTCCCCGTCATATACCCTGTGCACCATCAGATAGTCGGTAGGTAGAGTGCCTACCCCATTGGTTATGGTATGGTTGGCATCTGAGGCATCATAAGAATATGTTGCCAATGCCCGTACTTTCTTCATTGCATCAAGGTAGATGGTGTTGCATAACGCCAATACCTTCGCCCTGGTCATAGATACAGGGTTGGTCACATCTGATTCCCCTATCGCCTCCAGGCAGGCATTTATAATTGCGTCTGTCGTTGCCAATTGTTCACCCCCTTGCCTCAGTAAATCCTGTTCA
>ERZ747221.1644-NODE-1644-length-21742-cov-3.191692_pt1 | contig 21742 bp, 20 predicted proteins | sample MGYA00374949_ERZ747221 | MGnify/ENA primary metagenome ERZ747221 (study PRJEB28779, sample SAMN05720172) | bioreactor metagenome | isolation source: Anaerobic biogas reactor | place: USA:Washington, USA | collected 2015-08-08 ... | reverse complement strand
GGGGGCTGCTTTATGGGAATAGCCAAGAAGGGTAAAATCCATAATCTTTGTATGCCCAACGCCATTTTGACCTTTAAGGAATACCTTTTAGACTATGCCAGTGAAGAAACCAAAGAGGCGGCTTCCTATTTAATAGATAAGGAACTGGCAGCCCTCCCCAATGAACAAGTGAGAGCTACGGTAGTGGAAATGTTGGAGCGTATCGAGAATGGAGAGAGGGATTTATTCCTCTAAATTATGTTTGGTGGTGAATAGATTACAGAACTCCTTAGAAGAACTTAAGAGCATTCTTGAGCAGTACCCGGAAAAAGACGGTGAGGAATACCTGCGTTTTTGCGATAATCAGATATTGCGTATTAATCCCGAAATAAAAATACGCTGGGCCAGGATTTATGGCAGCAGGTGGGCTCACCTGCTGGGAAATTTTGATGATATCGCTTTAAAACCGTTGCGCATAAAGCTGAACAATAACTATGGCATCTTAATAGATAACAGCAATTCGCTTCCCCCTGCTGATTTGCAGCAATTGATTGCTATTCTCAAGGAGTGTTTTGAAGATGGGCCCTTATCGGGAACAAGAGATAGTTGAGATTCTAAACAGCAATGAGCCGGAAAGCCTTGCTTCCCTGCTGCAAGCGGCCCATAATACCCGCATTAGACATCTGGGAAATGAGGTATACTTGCGTGGACTTATCGAATTCTCCAACTATTGCCCGCGCAACTGCCTCTACTGCGGCCTGAGGAAAAGCAACGAAAATATCCATCGCTACCGGCTTGATGAAGATAAAATAATAGAATTGGCTATGATGGCTTACGACATGGGCTTTCAATCCATTGCCCTGCAGTCGGGGGAGATAGACAGCCAGGAGCAGGTAGATTTTTTAGCGGCTATAGTCGAGAAAATTATTCTCAGCAGCAGACAGCGAGGCCAGCAGGGCCTGGGGGTTACATTGAGTATGGGCGAATTGAGCTACCAGCAATACCTGCAACTCTGGCAAGCCGGTGCTCATCGTTACCTCTTGCGCATCGAAACTTCTAACCCTCAGTTGTTTAAAAATATCCATCCTCCTTCCCAGCTTTATCATAGACGGCTGGAATGCCTGGATGCCTTGAAGGATATCGGCTACCAGGTGGGTACGGGGATTATGGTGGGACTGCCTGGACAAAGCAATGAACAGTTGGCCCAAGACCTGGCCTTTTTCCAAAAAAGGGATATTGATATGCTGGGTTTGGGTCCCTATATCCCCCACTCCGATACTCCCCTGGCGCGGGTGCCGGATAGGCACGAGCGGGATGCCTTTACCCTGACCCTCAAAATGCTGGCCCTGGCCCGCCTGACCATGCCGGATATTAATATGGTGGCTTCTACCGCTTTGCAGAGCATTAATCCGTTAGGACTGAGATGGGGGTTAATGGCCGGTGCCAATATAATAATGCCGGTACTTACCCCGGAAGAAAAACGAAGGGATTATTCTCTCTACGATAATAAAGAGCAGAAGAGTATGGAAGAAATAGCAGCAGAGGTTGCGGCCGGCGGGTTTAAACTGGGCTATTGGAAATGGGGCGACTCCCCCCATTATTTCTGGCGCCAGGAGGAAGTGAAGCAGGGCTAAATCCTTCAATATTTAAACATGATTCCACTGCAAAAAGTAATATTTATGCAACCCCATGCAACAAAAAGGTTTTTTTGCAGTAGAGTCAAACATAGCTTCCTGGGTTATCAGAAAAGCAAGAATAATGTAGGGCAAGCTTGAACGCTTGCCCTAAAATTATTTCTAATCAGACTATTTACCAATAACTCTATTTGAATCCAAAACTTGCTTCACAGAACCTTCCCTTAACTCATTTTTTAGTACAGACCATTCAGATAAATAAGAAACTAATGAATAAGGAATAAAACGAACCTTTCACTAATAAATCCCAATAAATTCTGTTAATTTGAGAAATTTTGAACTTTCTATTTGGACGATATTATATTATGTTAAGCATAAGTGTGGACTAGTAGCTCTATTGCAGTTACTACAAAACCAAATAGGCAAAGGAAGGAGGTATAGGATGATGGATTATAAGGAGATAATTGCCCAGTACGATGGAAAAGCAGGCGGAATTATTGAGGCTTACCATGCGCTATTGAGGGAATTCAGTTACCTGCCGGAGGAAGCAATAGCTGAAGCTGCTCGTGTATTCAAATTATCAACTGCCGAAGCCTATGGTATCGCCACTTTCTACTCTATGTTTTCGGTTGAAGCTCGCGGTAAGAATGTTGTTAGAATTTGTGAAAGTGCTCCCTGTCATGTAGCTGGAGCAGCTGACGTAGTAGCAGCTCTGGAAAGAGAACTGGGAATCAAGATGGGAGAAAGTACGGCCGATGGAAAATTTGCTCTGGAATTCACCGAGTGTGTTGGGCAATGCCAGGCTACACCGGTCATTACCGTCAACGGTAAGCCTTACCTGGATGTAAGTCCAGCACAAATCCCGGCCATTATTGCGGAATATAAATAAAGCGGATATCAAAAAACTTTAGTTGGGGTTATTAGAGAATACAGAAAGGAGGCATACGAATGGCCGAAGAAATGCGTATAGTGCTGCGGAACTACGGCAAAATCGACCCTCTGAAGATCGATGACTATTTGGCTCAGGGCGGTTATAAGTCCCTGGAAAAAGCTCGTGCTATGAATACCGCAGATCTCATTGCCGAAGTCAAGAAATCCAACCTTAGAGGCCGCGGCGGTGCTGGTTTTAACTGTGGAATGAAGTGGTCTTTTGCCGCTGGCGCACAGGCTGATCAGAAATATGTCATATGTAATGCTGATGAAGGCGAACCAGGTACTTACAAAGACCGATTGATCATGGAAAACGACCCGCACACTTTAATTGAAGGAATGGCTATTTGTGCTTATGCTATTGGAGCGACCCAAGGCTATATATATCTGAGAGGAGAATACCCTTTCCTGGTAAGTACCCTGAATACTGCGATTAACCAGGCTAAAGAAAAGGGATTGGTAAAAGATTTTGATATCGAAGTAAGAAGCGGAGCCGGAGCATATGTTTGCGGTGAAGAGACCGCTCTTATCGAATCTATTGAAGGAAAACGCGGTGAACCTCGCTTTAAACCCCCCTATCCACCTTCTGAAGGACTATGGTCCAAACCCACAATAGTCAATAATGTGGAGACCTTCGCCAACATTCCCGTTATAATTGAAAAGGGAGCCGATTGGTATGCCAGCATAGGCAACCCTGCCTATCCGGGAACCAAAGTCTTTACCCTGACCGGCGATATCAACAACAGAACCTTTTTTGAGGTTCCCACCAACACCACTATCAGGGAGATAGTCTTCCAATTCGGCGGAGGCATCCCGGGTGATAAAAAATTTAAGGCTGTGCAAATCGGCGGAACTTCAGGTGCTTTCATCCCTGATGCCTTATTGGATACCCCGGTGGCTTTCGACTCCATGTCCGCTATTGGAGCAACTCTAGGCTCCGGGGCTACTTTCGTTATTGACGAGAGCCGGGATATTGTGGATGTAGCCACCAGGATAGCAGGCTTTTTTGAACATGAATCCTGCGGAAAATGTGCTCCCTGCCGCGAAGGCACCGCCAGAACCGCAGAACTAATGGAAAAGATTAATGAGGGACGAGGCTCGAACAAGGATGTTACTTTGCTGGAGAAGTTAGGTACAGTAATGTCCTATTCTTGTCTCTGCGGCTTGGGTCAGGCTGCTCCTGCTCCGGTATTGACCACCATCAAGCACTTTAAAGCCGACTACGAAGCTAAATTCGTGTAGGAAAGAGCAAAGGAGGGAATATGAATGGTTAACCTGACAATAGACGGAATTAAAGTATCCGTTCCTGATGGCTCTACCATCCTGCAGGCAGCTAGTGAAGTCGGCATTAAAATACCTACCCTGTGTTTTCATCCTGACCAGTCGATAAAAGCCAACTGCAGAGTATGTGTATGTGAAGTAGAAGGCAACCGCTTGTTGCAAGCGGCCTGCGCCATGCCCGTTTTTGAAGGAATGGTCGTAAAAACCAGGACACCGAAGGTTTTAGATGCTAGAAAAACCATACTGGAACTGATACTATCCAATCACCCGCAGGACTGCCTGAACTGTATAAGAAATGGCAATTGCGAACTGCAAGACCTGGCCCAGGAATACTGCATAAGAGAGAATCCGTTTGAGTACAAAGTACGGGGATTTGCAAAAGACTTTTCCACTCCATCACTATTCCGCGATCAGGATAAATGTATACTCTGTCGCCGTTGCATCGAAGCCTGTTCCGTTATCCAGAGCGTAAATGCCCTGGGTATGGAAGGACGCGGCTATAATTCTATGGTGGTTCCCACCCTGGGTAAAGCCTTGATTGACAGTCCTTGCGTAATGTGCGGACAATGTATCCATGCTTGCCCGGTTGGTGCTATCGGAGAAAGAGAACAGATTGATGAATTCCTGGCTGCGGTAGCTAATCCTGACAAAGTAGTTATAACCCAGATAGCACCTGCGGTCAGAGTGGCTATAGCTGAGGAAATAGGTATGATGACCGGTGAAATGCCGATGGGAACCTTTGTACAGGGACTGCGTCAGATTGGTTTTGATTATGTCCTGCACACCAACTTTACCGCTGATCTTACTATTCTGGAAGAAGGCAATGAACTTCTGAAGCGCTTGAAGGAAGGCGGAACTCTACCCATGTTCACTTCCTGCAGTCCCGGCTGGATCAACTTCTGTGAAACTTTCTATCCCGATCTCTTGGACAACCTCTCTACCTGCAAGTCTCCTCAGCAGATGTTTGGAGCTCTGGCCAAGACCTACTGGGCCGAGAAGATGGGTATTGACCCCTCCAAGATCTATTCGGTATCCATTATGCCCTGTGTAGCCAAGAAGTTTGAGGCAGCCCGGCCGGAGATGAACGATAGTGGCTATCAGGATGTTGACCTGGTGTTGACCACCCGTGAAATCGGGCGACTATTCCGTATGAGCGGGCTGGATTTCAGCAAGCTGCCCGCCTCCGATTTCGATTCCTGGATGGGTAAATACACCGGTGCCGCAGTAATCTTTGGCGCTTCCGGCGGAGTTATGGAAGCGGCCCTGCGTACCGTTTATGAGGTAGTAACCGGGAAGACCCTGGAAGATGTGAATTTTGTCGCTACCCGTGGTATAACCGGTATCAAGGAAGCCACTGTGGATTTGGATGGTACGGTAGTCAAGGTAGCTATCGCCAATGGACTGGCCAATGCCCGCAAGCTTATGGAACAGGTGAGAGCAGGCGAATCGCCTTACCATTTCATTGAAATCATGGCTTGTCCTGGCGGTTGTATTGGCGGCGGCGGTCAACCCATCACCAAAGCCAATGTCAAACGGGTGGAACGTATAGAAGCAATTTATGTGGAAGATGAAGGATTGCCTCTGAGGAAATCACACGACAATCCGGAAGTAAAAACCCTTTACGAGGAGTTCCTGCATGAACCCCTGGGACATAAATCCCACGAGCTGTTGCATACTCATTACCATGCCAAGAATAAAAAATTCTTATAGTTTACTTTAAACAAGTAATTAGTTTAACTCAGAGTTGATAAAGGTGCCTGGCACCTTTATCAACTCTTCTGCTTTTTTACGGCGGGGATTATAGAGAAAAAGATAAGGGATAAGCTGGGAAGATGGTATTCCAGTAATGAGGTCGATTCTAAAAAACTCAAGATGTAGCAGCCTGCGCAATTCCCGGTTGCTTTTTGTGCTGGCATAGGAGGGTAGATTTGACTGCACAAAATCCTGGTCTTTTATCAATGTGTAGAGTATTTGGCTCGTGTTTTCCGGGTTATACCTGCTCAGTTTAGAGGGTAGATTAGATGATTGCTGATTCCAGAGATAATCGTATTTTAGCAGTTCATTGACTATTTCCTGAAACTCAACAAAATTGCTCTTAACAAAATCCAGCAAAAAATTATATTCCGCTTCCTGGCGATGAGAGCAGGCAAAGTACCCCTGTTCCTGCCAATAAGAGGCGAAAGCAGCCAGGAAACTAAAAGCATCACCCTGATAGATCTTTTGTATAATATAGTCCAGCGTAAAGCGCATCTTGCCCGAATTGTAATAACGCTCCAGCAAGTCCTCTATTTGTTTCAACTGTAAGATTTCATTGTAATCGAGATAATGATTGGCCAGCAGTTGGTAAGGGGGATTATCCTGAAACAGATATCCATGTTCTCTTGCAGCAGCCCGTATTTCCGAACCTTTCAAGAGCTTGAGGAAACCCAACTGGATTACATCCGGAAGTAAAGAGAAAACATCATTGAAAGAGCGGGCAAAGCGCTTATAACTTTCATAAGGCAGACCAGCAATAAGATCGAGATGCAGGTGGATATTGCTGGCAGATTGCAGTCTTTCAATATTGGTCTTCAAATTTTGCCAATTGCTTTTCCTTCTTACAGCCTTAAGGCTTTCTGGGCAAGTAGACTGAATACCGATTTCAAAATTAAATAAGTCTGGTGGTACGGTAGCCAGGAAGGAGATGAATTCCGGGGATAGATATTCCGCGGTTATCTCACAATGAAAGCGGGTATTTCCCTGCTGGGAAATTATAAACTCCATGATTTCCCGGGCCCGCCTTTCATCGGCATTAAAAGTCCGGTCAACAAATTTTACTTCCCTTACCCCAGCGTTAATTAATTTAGCCAGATCCTCTTTTACTCTCTGCAGAGGGAAAAAGCGCACCCCCTTGATGGTTGAGGATAGGCAGTAGCTGCAGTTATAGGGGCAACCCCGGGAGGTCTCGTAATACAAAATACGATTATGGTAAGAATCTAGTTGGTCATAAGGAAAAGGAATAATATCCAGGTCAGCTATCAGTTCCCTATCGGGATTATCGATAATTGATGACCCATCTCGGTAGCTTATCCCCTTTATTGCTGTGCGGGATTTGTTTCCAGCAATACTCTCCAGGACTTCCTTTAAGCTTTCCTCCCCTTCCCCGCGTATTATGCAATCAATGCTAGGATTTTCCATTAAAATATTTCTAGCATCATAACTTACTTCCGGTCCTCCCAGGATAATATAGCTTTGTGGAGCTACCTTCTTATATTCGCGACAGATTTCCAAGATAGCACCAACATTCCATATATAAACGGAAAAAGCGAGCACATCCGTCTGCTCGCGAAATATCTCCGCCATAATGTACTCGTTCTTTTCGTTTATGGTAAACTCGCGTACTTTAGTCTCCCAGCTGTCATCAACAACAGTCGCTTGAAGATAGGCCAGGGCCAGATTTGAATGAATGTATTTGGCATTAAGGGTGGTTAATAAAAGTTTCATCTAAATCTCCAAAATTATATCTCCGAAATCTGGATAATTTATTCTTCTCCAACTACCTTGACTTCTGTCTCCAGCTCGATTCCATAGTGCTCTTTGGCTTTAGCCTTAACTATCGCAATCAATTCCAACACCTCGTTGGCGGTAGCATTCCCGCTATTGATGATAAAGCCGGCATGCTTGCGGGAAACCTCGGCTCCGCCGACTTTAAAGCCTTTAAGCCCCATCTCTTCAATCATCGGTCCCACAAAGAATCCTGCAGGTCGCCGAAAAGTACTGCCCGCACTGGGGTATTCCAGGGGCTGTTTTTCCCGGCGGCGTTTGGCAAAGTCCTGCATCCTGGCCCTGATATCCTCTGCCCTTTCCTTGTGCAATTGCATAAGTGCCGAAACTACAATCAGTTCTTCTTCCTGAAAAATGCTTCCTCGGTAACGCAGTTTCATTTCTTCCGGTTTAAAGCTGGACAAATTTCCGTCAGGAGTAATCGCCCTGACTTCCTTTAAAACATCTTTCATTTCCCCGCCGTAGGCACCGGCATTCATTACCACTGCTCCCCCCAGGCTTCCCGGTATACCTTCAGCGAATTCAAGACCACTAAGGCTGTAGTCGGCAGCCGCCTGGGAGAGCTCCGCCAACCTTACCCCGGCCTCAGCAAAGATTGTGTCGTTACAGATAGAAATATTTTTGAGGTTATTCCCAACTTTTATGGCTACTCCCCTTATCCCTTTATCTCTGACCAGGATGTTGCTGCCCAGGCCAAAGACAAAACAAGGTATGTCTTTTTTACGGCAATAGTGTGTAATCCTTTGAATTTCTTCAATGCTCTCCGGCAAGACCATTAAATCTACCGGTCCACCAATTTTAAAGCTGCTATGCTCTTTCATGGGCTCATTAATTTTAATTCTTTCCGGAGGCAAAAAATCAAATATTTCAGAATACATAAAGTCTCCTTTTAAACATTAATCAAGCTGACAGGCAGATACCATCAGTAACTCACTGTAATGTGTGGTTCCGCCTTTTCCATAAAGGATGCTAAATCCTGCTGTCCTTCCAGTATAAATTTATGCCTTAAACAAGGAACTATGTCTAGCGCTGTGCAAAATCAGGCTTTTAAGAAGCAAAAACAATAGTATTAAAGTCTGATTCCACTGCAAAAAGTCATTTTTCAAAATTAACACCACATATCTAGTATAATGGTGAGATTTTGAACGCCATATGTAGCGTTGGGTATACCCAAAAACAGGTTTTTTGCAGTGGCACCAAGTCTAATATAGATTATATCCAATTATCCAAAGCTTTTTAACTGTAACTCTCACTTTAGTATTAAAAAGTGAAGCGGCAGTGAAGATTCTGCCGCTTTTAAAAAAACTGGGGGAATATAATATGGGGCTATTTGTTTTTAGGGTGTCTTATAATTAAATTTTACTTCCTTTTACCAGCATCACGACCATCACGACTTTTAGCAATAGTTGTCTATTCCTTTTTCAACTACAGGGTGCTTTGACTAACAAGCGTTAATAATTAGCTGATTTTGTTGCTTCTTCTCCAAATGCCCTGTTCCTGGGCGGCTTTAATTAATTCATCTCTGGTATCGGGATGAGCAATTCCGATCAAGCCTTCCGCCCGCTGCCAAACTGACATACCCTTTTGCTGGAATTTGCCGTATTCGGTAACAATAATGGGGGCCATGGAACGGGTATCGGTAACAATTCCTCCCGGGGGAAGAGTGGGACATATCCTGGATTTGATACTCCCGTCCGCAGCTTTATATGAAGAAGGCATACATACAAAAGATTTACCGCCCCGGGAGAGGTAACCGGCCAGAACAAAATCGAACTGTCCTCCGGTTCCACTTATCTGACGGAATCCAGATGACTCGGCACAAATCTGTCCATAGAGATCGATTTCCACCGCATTGTTAATGGTTATAAGATTATCATTGAGTGAAGAAATAGCTGGCTTATTGGTATAATTAACTGGATAGATGGCGCATTTGGTATTGTCATCGATAAAGTCATAAAGTATTTGAGTACCCAGAGCGAAGGTATAGACCATTTTCCCGGGATCGGTTTGTTTTTTACTGCCACTCAGCTTTCCTGCCTCATGCATATGGACATAGGCATCTACCAGCATTTCGGTGTGACAACCCAGATCCTTAAGGTCAGAGTCCGCAATCATCATGCCCACTGCATTAGGAATACCGCCAATTCCCAACTGAACACAACATCCGTCATGCATATCTTCCAGAATAAGTTGGGCAATCTTTTGATCTACTTCGCTGAGCGGCGGAGCCGGAATCTGGGCCAGGGGTTGGTTTTCCCCTTCCACAATATAATCAACTTCCGAAATATGAATGGCCTCTTCATAGCCACCCAGGCAACGGGGTTGTTTTTCGTTTACTTCCACAATAATCTTTTGAGCCCGGTCGCAAACTGCCCGGGTGTGGGTAGCCTGGGGTCCAAAATTGAAATATCCATGTTTATCCATGGGAGTAACTTGCAGCATAGCTACCGCCAGGGGCTCAATGTGCTCCCGGACATAACGAGGAAGCTCCGAGTAGACTATCGAAGAATAATAAACCGCTTTGGTTTTTGCAACCTTGCGATCCGCTCCGGACATATGCCAGCTATGCCAGATAAAGGAGTCACCCTCTGGATCAGCCACATTAACTTCGGTTGGATAGGGATTAACGCAAGTCCATATTTTAACATCACTTAGTTCATCTTTGCGTTTTGCTAAAGCCTTGTCCAGGGTTCTGACCTGCCCTAAAAAGGAGCCAAAATCGATCCAGTCTCCAGATTTTACGATTCTTACTGCCTCATCCGCTGATACTAACTTTTTTCTATATTCGTCCGCAAAACTCATTATTATAACTCCTCCTTATACATACTCATATCTGATAAACCCAACAATAATAAAATTTCTGGCATCACTCCTTTCATAAGAAATTAAACTGCTTATCTTCTTAGCTATATTTAGCTAACAGAACAAATTAATGCGGGAAATTTCTAAATATTCAATCCTTTCTATTAATACATGCAAATTAAATGCCAAAAGTTAATAATTACTCTCAGCTTCCGATTTATCGTCACTTTGGCAGTAATATAATTTAGATTTAATTATTTAGAAAAAATATTTCACTTGCATTAATGCACTTGCGCCAATTGAATCATGCATATATGCATTTAATTCGCAACTCAAAGCATTGTTATTTTTATTGAACCTTTAGTTATCAGGGTTTGCAGCGATTTTACATGTTTAGCTATCATGTTGATTTGCATTATTGCTTCTACAATTGCATTATATTGTCGATATATGTTGATAGGGGCACTTCCTTTTTAGCCAAAAAAGGCCTGTGATAAGCTAATATTACTCTACGATAAAAAACTCTTTTGATGCAGAAGGTATAGATGGCGAAACATAAATGCAACCCCCGTGACGGCTTTAGAATTTAAGGGGGCAAGGGAAAGATAATAAGCAGGTGGCATGGAAAACTCAGCTCAGATCATAGGCAGGTTGAAATTAGAAATCCTCTTTAACTTCATCTGTGTTATAATAGGCAAGGAATTTGGAGAATTTCTTTAGTATATTAGTTTTTAGGGGGGAGTGAATTCTTTGGATAAAGATAAGATAAGACAAGCTTTAATAAAAATGCTGGGTAAGGAAAAGGTTTTGAGCGAAGAGCTGGATTTGATGTATTATTCCTATGATAGTTCCTTTTTGACCAAGCTGGAGCCAGTCAGCCCCCTGGCTGTGGTCTTTCCCCGCTCCACGGAAGAAGTGCAGAATATAGCCAGCTTTGCCTTTGAAAATAATATTGATATTGTTCCCCGAGGTGCAGGAACCGGTGAGACGGGTGGATGTATTGCCCTAAAGGGTGGTATTGTTCTGGATTTGTCTACCTGGGATGAAATCGTGGAAATAGACGCTCCCAACATGCAGGTTATTGTCCGTCCTGGGGTTATTCATGCCCAACTAAACCAGGAGCTTGCTAAATATAATCTATTCTTCCCTCCGGACCCCGGAAGTAGTCAGATGTGTACTATAGGAGGCATGGTCGCCAACAATGCCAGCGGTTTGAGGGCGGTAAAATATGGTTGTACCGAACAATATATTTTAGGGCTGGAAGTGGTATTGCCCAACGGAGAGGTAATTACCACCGGCGGGGTCAAGGCCAGGTGCATAAAAAATGTCTCCGGTTTAAACCTTACCAAACTAATGGTAGGCTCAGAAGGGGTACTGGGGATTGTAACCAGGATTCGCCTGCGCTGCTGGCCCAAACCCAAAGCTCGCGGTATTGCCATGGCCGTATTTGATAATTTGGATGAGGCCCCGGCGGCCGTACTCGATATATACCAGGCAGGGATACTGCCTTCAGGCATTGAAATCCTTGACAGCTCTGCTATAGACGCAGTAAACCAATTTAAACCGGAAATAAATCTTCCCCAGGCGGAAGCAATTCTTTTGTTTGAGGTTGACGGTAATCCTCCCAGCGTGGAATATGAGGGCTCGGTTATAAAAGAAGTGGTGGGAAAGAGAGCCCGTAGCGTGGAATGGGCCACAGAACCCAGGAGAATGGCTGAGTTATGGGAAGGACGCAGTATAACCGCTACTGCTGCTGCCAGAGTAAGAGCTGATGCCAGCCGGGTGTTTGCCGGTGAAGATATAAGTGTTCCCCTGTCGCGTGTAGCCGATACCCTCAGGGCCATCCGCGCCCTGGGAGATAAATATGGCATAAAGGTAGTAAATTATGGTCATATCGGGGATGGTAATGTTCATACCGCTCCGGTAATTAACCCGGAAAATCCCGAAGAAGTTAAAAAAGTTATGGATATGGTGCATGAAATACACCTCCTGGCTATTGCCATGGAGGGTTCCACCACCGGGGAACATGGGGTGGGCGCTGTCCGTCGGCAATATGCTGAACTGGAGCACGGCCGGGCCGCCCAGCTTATGCGCGATATAAAGAGGGTTTTCGATCCCCGGGGCACAATGAATCCAGGTAAGCTGATCTAAGCGGCACAAGGAAATTTCTTAATATATCTCGGCATTCAAGTGCCGGTAATTCCCCTTTACATCGGTGGTTGCGACCCACGGCCATGGAGGGTAGTAAGAAAATAGTTTTTTGACGTTGAAGGATGAAGTTGTCAACAACCCCGTCCCCATGACATTTGGGTTAGTTCATTGGAAGGAGGAGGTTTTGGTGGAGTTTCATGAATTGCCTCCTGTAAAAGAGCAAATAATGAAATGTGTGCGTTGTGGTAAATGCAGAAGTGTATGCCCGGTTTTTGCTGAAATTAGAAATGAAACCGCCGCCCCCCGGGGACATGTTTTCATGGTGCAGATGCTAAGAGATGGCAAGGTTGAGCCGAATAACGATGTAAGTGAGCGCTTAAGCAATTGCCTTATGTGTGAGAACTGCAGTGTCAATTGTCCTTCGGGAATAGATATACATGAACTGAATGCGGCGGCCCGCTCCTATATATACGACAAGAATCCCAGTCTGAGTAAGGAACTGATATTTGATAGCCTGTGGACCAGACCGGGTTTGCTCAAAGCCTCCAGCAAGTTTATGTGGGGAGCTCAGAAAAGCGGGTTGCAGAGCCTGGCTCGCAATCTGGGATTAACCAGTATTCTACCTGGTGATTTATCTAAAGCGGAGAAAATCTTAACTTCCGTTCCTCGCCAGTCAGCGCGAAGCTTTCTTCCCGAATATAACCCGGCCCGGGGGGAAAAGAAATATCGTATAGCCTATTTCCTGGGTTGTGGTACCGACCTCTTTAATCCCCAGGTGGCACGGGCTACGGTGGATGTACTTACCCACTACGGTTGTGAAGTAATTATTCCCCGGGATATGAAGTGCTGTGGTCTACCGCACATTGCCAATGGTAAGATGGATACCGCCAGGAAATTAGCCGTCCATAATATAAAGATATTCAACAACGGTGATTATGACTATATAGTTACTGATTGCGCCTCCTGTTCGTCAGCTTTATCCTCAAAGAACATGGAATTCCTGTTGGGAGGTTTGAAGATTGAGGATGAGGCTATGGCTTTTTCCCAAAAGGTAATGGATTTAACCCAATTCCTGATGGAAAAGCTTGAGATCAAAATACCCTACAAAGAAGTTGAGAACAGAATAAAGGTAACTTATCATGACCCCTGTCACCTGGCCAATGCCCAGGGAATTAAAAAGGCTCCCCGAGAGCTTCTTCAGCAGATACCGGAAGTGGAATATATAGAAATGGGTGAAGCCAATCGCTGTTGTGGCGGTTCCGGAACTTATAGTCTAACCCACTATGACCTCTCAATGAGGATCTTGGACAAGAAGATGGATAGTGCCATGGAAACTGCTGCTGCAGTAATTGCTACCTGCTGTCCCAGCTGTATGATGCAACTAAGACATGGGGTGCAAAGGCACAAGTGGAATGCGCGCGTCATGCACCCGGTAGAGCTGCTAAGCCAGAGTCTCAAGCGCACACCGGCCAAGAAATAAGACGGGATATCAAGGGGAGAAAACAAAATCTCCCCTTTTACAACACTAATTCTACTGTAAAAAAGTTTTTAATTTTCATTGGCTGGTATAAATATACCGCTCCATCGTCCCTAATAGCGACCGAAGGGAGCATCAGTTGTGCCCGACAGGGCGCTTCGCATGGGCAACACCTGCGGCTTGTCTCGCGGCTCAAGGGGTACCGCGCTAATCTCCCGTCCTGGTCACAACCTTAATAGTAACACCCGAAGGGTGGAACACCAGGAGTACCCGTAGGGTGATAGCGCTCTCGCGACGTCCTGTCGCTCGCCCCCTTTCGCCGCTCGCCTTCGCCGGGTGTTGCATCCATGCTTCGCCAACGCTCGCTTTGTATATTTATGCAACCCTTATGCAACAAAAGAGGTTTTTGCAGTGGAGTCAAGTATTATTCCGTCGTACTTTGTTTGTATACTCTATAAAAGTTATAGGAAGCTAAATGGATGAGTAAGCGTTTGGAGAAGAAGATTTTCAGAAATATTCGCGATGCCAATCTAAAATATCGGCTGCTGGAAAATGGCGATCGGGTGGCTATAGGAATGTCGGGGGGTAAAGACAGTCTTACCCTGCTCTATTTCTTACTGTTGCTGTATCGCTATACCCCCCTCGATTTTTCAGTTTTTCCGGTTTATCTCGATCTCGGTTGGGAGAATGATATCGAAGTTATGTTGGCATTTTGTGAGGAACTGGGAACCCCCTTGACTATAGAGAAAACCAATATTGGACGAATAGTTTTTGATAATCGCCAGGAGAAAAACCCTTGTTCTTTATGTGCCAACCTGCGCCGGGGAGCCCTGAATCGGGTGGGCAAAGGTCTTAATTGCAATAAGGTGGCCCTGGGTCATCATCTGGATGATGTAGTCAATACCATGTTCCTCTCCATGCTCTTCGAGGGCCGATTTAAGGTATTTAAACCCAGCACCTACCTGGACCGCATGGATATCACCATAATCCGGCCTCTGGTTTATGTGGAAGAAGCTGATATAATACGCTTTATCGAAGCCAAAGGTCTTGCTCTTGCACCCAACCGCTGCCCTGCAGACGGTGTCGGCAAGCGTGCTGAAGTCGAAGAATTGCTGAATCTTATTGAATCGCACTTCCCCGGAGCGCGCAAGAAGTTTCTGGCCAGTATTGAAAACATAGATCGCGAATCTTTCTGGACTTAACATACTACCACCACCTACGCTAATGCTTAGAGGCGGGGCTTCTTGGGATGTACCAGCTAACCGATATAATTACCAGGCCATTCCTGCTTGCCCAACGGTTCTTTATCTTTGATTAGGTTATGCGGGGTATTCGACAGCCTTAAATTTATTCAAAATATTTTTCTCCTTTCGCTTGTTTGTAATAAGTTGGCCTACCCTCTTTTCTTTATTTTGCTATATTTTTGGCTCAGAAAAAAGAAAAATCCTCCTGGGCGGAGGGTGGTATTTTGCATATTAGTATATTAAATTAATAAATTCTTCTACGGTCAAACCTGACTTCCGAATTAAAGACCTTAGCGTACCTGTATCCAACTCTTTATGATCTGGGATTGAAAGAGTAGTATTCATTCCTGGTTTTGTTAAAATCATATGACTGCCGTGTCGTCGTGTATAAACCCATCCTGCCCGCGTAAAGGTTCTTAACGCTTTTTGCCCTGAAATTACTGGAACAGATGGCATCTACAATGCTACCTCCAATTCCGCAATTTCTTCTACTGGTGGCAATCCCATTTCTTTTCTTGTTAGAATACAACCTTCGATTGCTTCTTTAATATTTTCAATTGCCTCTTCCTTTGTTTTCCCTTGAGAAATACAACCTGGGATAGCTGGACATTCAGCAACGATCCAACCATTTTCCCCCGGAGTTATTATTATTGGCAGTTTCATGGTATCGCTCCTTTCCTCATTTAATTTTATCTTGATTATAACAGCAACAGCTTAAACAATCCAATCGGCATATGTTGGCTTCTTTAAGCGGTTGCTACAATACTTGTTTCCAAATAAACATTTCCTGCTTTCCAGTAAGGATTATCCCATCCTCTTGCATTCAAAAATCTCCTTCAGTTTTTCATAAAAAATAACAGCCTCTCTATTTTGATAAGCCGTTATTGTTTTTTCGTCCCATGTCTATGCCATCTCTGGGAACAATCATATTCCACATTTAAGCGAACAATTGTTTTTTCGTACCTGATTCATGCTATAATGTAAAATAAATCCCCGTGGAGGTAGGAAATGAATAATGAATTAAAATTGGGTAAAAGGCAAAAACAAATCCTGGATTTTATAAAACAAAGCTGTAAAGAGAAAGGTTATCCCCCTTCAGTCAGGGAAATCGGTCAGGCCGTTGGGTTAAAATCGAGTTCCACCGTTCATACTCACCTGGTTCGTCTTGAGGAAAAGGGTCTTATACGCCGGGATCCCGCTAAACCAAGGGCCATTATACCATTGGATGATGAGCCTTTATTGCAGAGCGAGGCCCTGTCCGTCCCCGTAATTGGCAATGTGGCCGCCGGTTCACCTATCCTGGCTGAACAAAATATTGATAATTACCTTTCCATACCGGTGGATTTTCTGGGAAGCGGAAATCATTTCATATTGAAGGTAAAAGGAGATAGCATGATTGAAGCCGGAATTCTGGACGGAGACTATCTTATTGTAAGGGAGCAAGCTGATGCATCCAACGGTGAAATCGTTGTAGCCCTTCTAGATAATGAAGCTACGGTAAAGCGATTTTATAGAAGAGATGATTATGTAGAACTAAGGCCGGAGAATGCTTTAATGGATCCCATTACAGTTAATAATGTTCAGGTTGCCGGCAAGGTTGCAGGTTTACTGCGTAGAATATAGGGTGTATCTTTAAAATTTCTCCAGGTATTCGGCCAGTTCCCAATCGTAAACCCGGGAGCTGTAGCTTTCCCACTCTTTCATCTTGGCGAGCACAAAACGAGAATAAATATGCGCTCCCAATGCCTCCTGGATTATCTCATCCCGGCGCAGCTCATCAATAGCCTCATAGAGATTCTCCGGCAGGGATTCTATTCCCTGTTGTTTCCTGGTAGCCAGATCCATTTCGTAAATGTTTTGCTCCACCGGCAACGGCGGTGCCAGTCGCTTGCGGATTCCATCCAAACCTGCTTTTAAGATTACCGCCAGGCCCAGATAAGGATTGCAACTGGGGTCAGGATTGCGTATTTCTATTCTGGTTCCAATACCCCGGCGTGCTGGTATCCTGATTAAAGGACTGCGATTGCGATGAGACCAGGCAATATATACGGGAGCCTCGTAGCCCGGCACCAATCGCTTGTAGGAATTGACGGTTGGATTAGTTATAGCGGCGATTGCCCGGGCATGCTTCATTACCCCACCGATGAAATAGCGACAGGTATCACTCAGCCCATCGGACGCGTTGGGATCAAAGAATACATTCTCCCCTCCCCGGAACAACGACACATGCAGGTGCATTCCTGAACCATTTATCCCGTAAATCGGTTTGGGCATAAAAGTAGCATGAAGGCCATGACGCTGGGCGACAATCCTGACGGCAATACGAAAGGTCACGATATTATCAGCCGTTTTCAAGGCATCAGTATATTTAAAATCTATTTCGTGTTGTCCAGGTGCTACCTCATGGTGCGAAGCCTCGATTTCAAAACCCAGGCTTTGCAATACCTCGACCATATCCCGGCGGGCTTCCTCGCCTTTATCAACGGGAGGGAGATCGAAATAACCAGCTTTATCATTGGTTTGCAGGCTGGGAATTCCGTTTTCATCGAGATGAAACATAAAAAACTCGGGTTCAGGCCCAACCTGCATATTAAATCCCATTTCTCCAGCTTCTTTAATAGCCCGGGATAGAGCAAAGCGAGGACATCCAATAAAAGGCTCTCCGTTGGAATCAAAAATATCACAGATTATCCGGGCGGTTTTCGCCTTTGAGGTGGTACTGTTCCAGGGCAGAACCAAAAATGTCGATGGGTCGGGTTTAAGGTACATATCTGATTCTTCGATACGCACAAATCCTTCAATCGATGATCCATCAAACATGAGTTCCCCATCCAAAGCCTTCTGTAGTTGATCCGCCGTTATGGAAATAGCCTTTAAAACGCCTAAGATATCGGTAAACTGCAAACGAATGAATTTGACATTATCTTCTTTAACTCTTTGGAAAATATGATTACTATCCAAAATTCAACCTCCGCCTTATTAAAATCAAAATACCACAATAAGAAAGGATACAAACATCCCGATAGCCAGCACCAGCTTGAACACCATACCGGAGAACAAGCCTACAACAGTACCCACACCGATTTTAACCGCTTTCTCCACATCCTGTATTTCGATGTATTCTCCTATCATTGCTCCCAGGAATGGCCCTAACAGAAGGCCCAGAGGGGGAAATAGAAATAAGCCGATGAAGGTACCCAACAGGGCTCCCCACATACCTTTCTTGCTGGACCCAAAATATTTAGCCCCCATAACCGTGGAAAGATAGTCCACGATTAGCGAAATAACGGTTAATGCCGCCAGTATACAAATGTATTTGGGGGTAATAATATTGAAACCCTCATACCAGCCATAAGCGGCAATGGACACAAACATTAATGGTATACCGGGCAATAGAGGCAGAATCGTTCCGCCAATTCCCAGCAAGAGCAGAATCATTACTATTACCAGTGCTGCGATACTACTATTCACTCCTAAAACGCCTCCTTCTTATATCTAATCAGCTTTCGCTATATGTATAATACTCCCAATACCCCGAGGATACAAATTGGCTCATTGTTTTTTCAAGCATTGCTATAATCCAAAAGTAGTAAATAATATTATATGCTTGATATTTATGCGACCCTTATGTAAGTAAAAGGGGCTTTGGTGTAGAATCAAGCATTTGCCAGCAGAAAGTTGTCCAACAAACGCTGCAGCAGAAAGCGACAATGTTCATAGCTGAGTCCCCCCTGCAGAAATACGCAGTGGGGTGAGCGCAAAGGTGCATCACAGGAAAGTTCAATCGAAGAACCTTGAACAAAGGTACCCGCCGCCATTACAATCTTATCCCGGTAAGCTGGTAACTCGCCATACTCCAAAGTAACATCACTATCCACCGGGGAAGCGTTCTGTACCTCCTGGCAGAAGCGCAAAACCTCAGCTGCATCCCTCAGTTTTACCGCCTGTACAATATCAGAGCGCTTTTCATTCCAGCGGGGAAAGACCTCATAACCATGCCCTTCAAAAACATAGGCTAGAAGAACCGCACCCTTTAAAGCCTGCAAAACCGTATGGGGAGCCAGGAATAAACCCTGATACATAATACGCTTGTCCAGGAGGCTGGCACCCAATTCCTTGCCCAATCCAGGCGCAGTAAGATGAAAGGCTAACAGTTCAATCAAATCCTTGTTACCGGCTATATATCCCCCGGAAGGTATAAGACCGCCTCCCGGGTTCTTTATCAATGATCCCGCTATAATATCTACTCCGTAGTGTCCGGGTTCTTGCACTTCAGTAAATTCACCGTAGCAATTATCCAGCATAACAATAGTGGCGGGATTTCTTGCTTTAACCAGTTTAGTAATAGCCGCAATAGTATCCAAATCTACCGGCGGCCGGGTTTTATAACCACGGGAACGCTGTATTAAAACCATCCTGGTAGTATCTTTTATGGCAGCAGCAATAGCTGTCAGATCGGGTTTACCTAGTTCATCCAAATCAACTTCACTGTATTTTATCCCTTTATCTATCAAGGTGCCAGGAGATTTCTCTTCCTTACCGATAATCCGGCAGAGGGTATCATAGGGGCTGCCAGTAAGGGATATCAGCTCATCGCCCGGTCTTAATAGAGCGAATAGGCAGGCTGATATGGCATGGGTCCCAGACACGACCTGGCTCCTTACCAGTGCGTCCTCAGTGCCAAAGATATCGGCAAATATATCTTCCAGAGCATCCCTACCACTGTCTCCATAACCATAACCGGTAGAAGGATAAAAATAATACTCCCTGACCCGGTGTTTGTGAAAAGCTTCGATTACCCTGACCTGGTTGGTATAAGCTATTTCCTCCAGCTCGTTAAACACCATTTGCAGGGAGTGTTCTGCCTCCTTTATTATTGATAAGGCTGTCACCATTTCACCACTTTCGCCAGTCTTTAACTATATCTATCTTATCTCTATAAATGATAACTTCATTCAGGATATGTCGCAACATTTTATTCTGTACTTTAATGGCTTTATATTTAAATTCGAATGATGGCAAATGGAATATTTTTCAACCGTTACGGATATAATATTGGAAAATACATAGGAGGTAAGTTATGGCTATTACTTTATCTGATTTTGAAAGTATGCCCGAAAAAGATAAGCAAAAGATTCTTCAGGAACTCAAGAATGAAATAGGAGTAAGCGGCATGGCGAAGGCATGGGAAATGTCCAGAACAAAAGTGTATAGTATGCTCCATGATTTTAATGTCCCTGTAGATTCTAAAAGAGGAAGGCAGCGAAAAGAAAAAACATTACCAGAAAAAGAATTAAACGAAGCTGTTCAGACAATGCGTTCGAGCAGCAACAATATCATGCAAATAGAAGACGCAGACAGGTTTAAGTCTTCACTCGAACTGGAGGAAGAAAAAGAAGAAACAAAGTTTTCTTTCTATCTGGACACCCAGGGAAGCGGCCGATTCATTAATGAAACACTTCAACTATTGCTTGCATCTGAGAAGCTGTCTAACTCGGAACTTCGTTTAAATATAAGCATTGAACAAATATAAGGGGCGTAAGCCCCTTATTTGCTTTATAGTCTATATTACCTTTCTTTAGTTCGGGGGTGCACTAATAAACATTCCCCACCCTTTCCCTTAATTAACACTCGGGCATATTCCGCAGCATCTTCAGAAGTTAACACTATTCCTTCCCCTGGGTAACCATTAGCCTTAATTGGCACCCACGGACCGGCATCGAAAAAGGTATCGTCTGGACAATCACTAAAACCAAGTTGCAGTTTGGCTTCAACACACCAGGAATCACTCAGGTTTTCGATCATAAATGTTGCCATCTTCCTTGAACCTAGAGGTATTGGGGCTGAATCGACCAGAGGACATTGGCCAAAAGGAACTCTCAGCTCTTCAGTTTTGTATATTTCCATTATTCCGTCCACAAATCTTATCTTCAATCGAGGCGATCTTTCACAGTCTTTGGAGTGGCTGCTGACAAACCCCAACACCGAGTCAATTTGTTCATTTCCTATCAGGATCAGTCCATGGTTTGGTATCGAGCCATCATACCACCCCTCAACCAGTTCCGAAATGCATATCTTTACAAAACCAGATTCTTTAGTATGGATAGTCTCTATCCCGTCCGGTTCCGGTTTATGGGGCGGCTGGTTATTCCATGTTACTTTGCATTGGCGCCATTTACATAGCAATCGATGCGCGTTAACATGTATTGTACTGGGTGCCTCATTTCTGTATAAAAACAAGATTAACTCAGCTTCTTCTATCTGACTGGTAGGAGGAATTCGGTTTATAGCAAACTGCAGTAATGATCTGAAGCTGTCCCCCGGCTGCAAATATCTTCCGACATACAATGATGTATCATTGGAATAATTTCTGTCTGCATCCCACTCGGAAATATACCCATCTTGTTTGGACCAAAAAGTTATTTTAGCCATAAATAACACCTGCTCCCTTTCATTTCTTCATGTACTCTTTAAAGCAGCAGCTGGGAAAAACAACGAATAAGAACCACCCACGCGGAGTTTTAGGGCCATTCGCGCGCAGCTTCTGTATCATCTTATTCTTGTTTCCTTTATTTTGTTATTTTGGCTTTTGTGTTCATTTTGTATATTTTTTTGCTATAAAGAAATATAAGTATTGTAATCCATATTGAGGGGGGCATTTGACTTTCGTTCAACTGCCCCATTTTGGAAGGGTGAAAGGG
>ERZ747221.1631-NODE-1631-length-21827-cov-3.049655_pt1 | contig 21827 bp, 23 predicted proteins | sample MGYA00374949_ERZ747221 | MGnify/ENA primary metagenome ERZ747221 (study PRJEB28779, sample SAMN05720172) | bioreactor metagenome | isolation source: Anaerobic biogas reactor | place: USA:Washington, USA | collected 2015-08-08 ... | reverse complement strand
CATTCGGACCTATGGACTTATTCAACCGGTGATAGTAAGAGAACATGGAGATGGCTACCAACTGATAGCCGGTGAACGACGCTTTCGGGCCTGTTGTTTGTTGGGTCATATCAACATAGCTGCCCTGGTTCAACCTATGGACGACGAAAAGGCAGCCGCAGTAGCTCTGATCGAAAACCTGCAGCGCCAGGATCTCAACTATTTTGAAGAGGCTCGCGCCTATCAGGTGTTGATTAGGACGTTTAATATTACCCAGGAGGAATTGGCCCGCCGGATAGGGCGCAGCCAATCAGCTATTGCCAATAAAATGCGGTTGTTGAGACTGGCGCCAGAAGTGCAAGGGATAATCGTGCCGGATCGGGTGACAGAGCGCCATGCCCGAACCCTACTGCGCTTGAACTCCACAGAGATGCAGATGGAGGTGATCCAGCGGATTTACGACCAGGAGTTGACAGTTAAAGAGACAGAGCAACTGGTCGACCGTTTGAGCCCGAATAACATTCCGCAGGAAATCAAGAACCGTCCGGGGGTGCAGAATATAGCTCCTATTATTCGGGATGCCCGGATATTTATGAATACCATTAAAGAAACCGTTAAACGAGCGCGGCAAACCGGAGTAGATATATTAATGACGGAAAATGATGATGATAATCAGTATGAAATTATTATCCGAATAAATAAGGAAGAACGAAAAACCCAGGCCCTGGCATGACCACATAAATTAGGCCCCACTTCTTGAGCGGGAAACCGCTCTTTTTTTATGTAAAAATGATTCGGTAAGGGAAACACTCTTCCCTTATGGAGATAAAATGTTTCACGTGAAACAATTTCTGAGTATAAACTAAAAATGTTTCACGTGAAACATTTTCTGGTCAATATGTCTGAAAAAAATATCGGTGCCTATTTTCTCATTTATAGGGAGGATTTATTGAGGGGGAAGATGAAATATAGTAGGAAGCATTTGAAAGAGGTGGTAATGGTTTGGGTAAAATTATTTCCCTGGCCAATCAAAAAGGCGGCGTAGGGAAAACAACAACGGCCGTCAACCTGGCAGCATCTATAGCCCTGGAAAACTATCGGGTGCTGTTAATGGATTGTGATCCGCAGGGTAATGCCAGCAGCGGCTTGGGAATTGAACGCAGGCGATTGCAGCACTGTTCCTATAATCTTATTATTGATGGGGTAGAAACGGAAAAAGTTATAAAGAAAACGCGGATAGGAAATCTGGACATAATCCCGGCTACTATTCAACTGGCCGGAGCAGAAGTCGAACTGGCTACCGCTGAAGACAGGGAACAGCGGATTAAATATGCTCTGGATCAGGTTATTAATGATTATGAATACATACTACTAGATTGCCCGCCTTCTTTAGGACTGCTTACCATTAATGCCCTGACCGCCAGCAATTCGGTTATTATTCCTTTGCAGTGCGAGTATTATGCCCTGGAGGGTTTGAGCTTACTTATGGACACCATCAGCCTGGTTAAGAAGCGACTGAACCCCATGCTAAGGGTAGAGGGTATAGTGTTCACCATGTTTGATGGTCGTACTAACCTGTCTATTCAAGTGGTAGACGAAGTAAAGCGACACTTCCACCAGCAGATATATAAAACCATTATTCCTCGAAATGTCAGATTAAGTGAAGCACCCAGCCATGGAGAACCGGTGGTTACATATGATCCCCGTTCCAGAGGCGCTGAAGTATATAGAGAATTGGCTCGGGAGGTGTTAGAGCGTGGTTAAGAAAGAAAGAGGACTGGGACGGGGACTGGACGCCCTGTTTAGCATGGAAAATGAAGGTCATATAGAAATTACAGAAATAGAGATTAACATGATAGTGCCCCGGGAAGACCAACCCCGTAAAAAGTTTGATCAGGAGAGCCTGAAAGAATTAGCCAAATCTCTTGAAGAGCATGGAATATTACAACCGGTGCTGGTAAGAGAAAGGGAAGGCCAATATGAACTGGTTGCAGGTGAGCGGCGTTGGCGAGCAGCTCAAATGGCAGGTTTACAGACTATACCGGTAATAATTCGCCAACTGGATGATTCACAGGCGGGGGAGCTATCGCTAATTGAAAACCTGCAGAGGGAAGACCTAACTGCAGTAGAAGAGGCCCAGGCTTATCGCCTGATGATGGAACGTTATCAATACACCCAGGAGATGTTGTCTCAAAAAATCGGTAAGAGCCGCTCTCATATAGCTAACACCTTGCGTATTCTTAATTTGCCTTTCAGTATCCTGGAAATGTTAGAGTCGGGAAAGATAAGCGCCGGACATGCACGGGCGCTGCTATCCTTACCGGGGCCAAAAGAACAATTGGCGGCAGCACGGGAAATCGCGAACCAGGGCATGTCGGTGCGAGAAACCGAAAAACGAACCAAGCCCCGCAAGGTAATTCAGGAGTTTGTTTTTGAGAAACCTGCGGAGATATTAGATTTAGAAGAAAGACTACAAAAGCACTTCGGAACGAAAACGGAAATATTTGCTCTGAACGAGGGCGGAAAAATACAAATAACTTACTATAGTAATGAAGAATTGGAACGGATAATGGAAATGTTGATACCGGAATAGGTGGCGGTAACTGAGTAAGATAATGGGCTGAGTACCATTTACTTAACAGATTTTGAGGAACTAATTAAAAAATGTTTCACGTGAAACATTTTGGTTTGCAATCAGAAATTGTTTCACGTGAAACATTTTAGTTTGTGATCAGAAATGTTTCACGTGAAACATTTCTGACCTTATGGACATACTTATAAAAGAGCAAGTTTTACAAAGTGCGGAAATATTGATATGATATTTTAAAAATTGGCAATAATTATGGATATATTACAAAATAAAATGAGGACAGGCAATGAAAAGGAAAAAAAAGCATAACCAGCAGATGACCTTTATGCTGATTCCCCATAATGCAGCCCGGCCGTTACAGTGGAACATGTCCAGGAAACTGCTTTCTGGTGCAGCCGCAGTCATCGCTGGATTAATAATTTGCTTTAGCACCATCGGGGTATGGTTCTATGTAAGTCAAGACGATATTCGTCATGTTAACCAGATAAAGCGGGACAACCGGGAAAAAGTAGAAACCATAGAACTGCTCAACCAGGAGATTAGCAAAATTGAAAAACAACAGGAAGATATAGCTCAGAAACAATTAGAACTCAAACGGATTATGGGCATTAAAGGCGAGAACAACCGTTCGCTTGAAGTGTCACGGGGTGGAAAAGGCGGGATTGACTATGGAACCCGAAATAGGGGCGATAATGCAGTCCTGCAGCAGACCGTAGAAATCCGAACTCAGCTGGCAATACAGGAAAAGGAACTTGACGAACTGTTGGCTCGGGTTAATAATAACAAGGCCTATTTTCGCAGTATACCCAATCAATGGCCGGCTCAGGGCGAGATTAGTTCTGAATTTGGTTGGCGCAGTTCTCCCTTTGGCGGGGGAAACAGTTTTCATGAAGGAATTGATATAGCTAATGATTCCGGGGTAGCGGTGGTAGCTGCTGCGGATGGCACTATCGGTTTTGCTGGGTGGAAAGGCGCTTATGGTAAAATGCTGGAAATAGACCATGGTTACGGCTATAAAACCTTATATGGTCACAATTCCGCCCTGCTGGTCAACGAGGGTGAGCAAGTTAAAAAAGGGCAACAAATTGCTCGGATGGGCAATAACGGCAGGAGTACAGGACCACATCTGCATTTCGTAGTGATGAAGGACGGAGAACTCCAGGATCCCCGGATATACTTACCCTAAATTGCGGGCTACACTAGCGATTTAGGGAAAAGGTTACCTTGTAAGATATTAAGAGCAGGAGGAACGAGTATTGAGAAAAAAGGACCGTAGTTTTCAAAATATTGAAAGCCTAATATCTTCCGGAGTGGAAATAAAGGGCGACATAAACTCCCAGGGGTCCATCAGGATTGATGGACAGGTGGAAGGCAACTTAAATATTAAGGGTGATCTGATTCTGGGGGAAAAGGGTAAAATTAAGGGAGAAGTGAAAGCGGAAAATATTATAATAGCTGGAAAATTGGAAGGGAAAGCTACTGCGGGAAATCGTTTCGAAATAGCTGCAACTGGCGCTATTACTGGGGATATAAATGCCACCACCCTGATAATTGATGAAGGAGGTTTACTTGATGGTAACAGCCGCATGACCCGAGCTAAAGAACGTATTAATGATAGTGACCGTGTACTTAACTTTAAAAAGGATAAGCATAAGGAAAACTTATAAGGGGGGGCTGGGGTGTTCACTAACCGGAAGGAAGCAGGACATTTGTTAGCCAGGGTTCTGGAGGATAAGGAGATTAAATTTGACCTGGTTCTGGGGGTTCCTCGAGGAGGAGTAGTAGTTGCAGAGGTGATAGCAAACTATTTTAACTGCCCCCTGGATGTAGTTATGGCTAAAAAAATCGCTTCGCCTGGTTGGGACGAGTTTGCTATAGGTGCGGTTACACCGGATGGAGAAACCCTGATTCCGGAACGGGCTCAGAACATAATGGATACGGATAGCACTACCATAGAAATATTAGCCCAGAAAGTAAAGGAAAATATTGACCGCCGCTTGAAACGATACCGGGGCCACCGCCTCCCGCTTGACCTGCAAGGGAAGAATATATTGCTGGTAGACGATGGCATAGCTACTGGGTTTACTCTTAAGGCGGCTGTCAAATACCTGCAGCGCCAGACTGATGGAAAAATTACGGTGGCGGTACCAGTTAGCTCACAAAGTGCTTATCTTAACTTGTTGGAAGAGGTAGACCAGTTGATAGTACTGGAGATCCCGGAAAAATTTTATGCAGTCAGCCAAGTCTATCAAGATTATACAGCGGTTGAAGATAATGATGTAATAAACATTCTAAAAAGATGCTCCTGACTCGAAGTTAGCTCCGTCCCACTTCTGTCCCTATATTCTCCCTCACCTGGCTGGTAACAACTTTCACCCGGGCCAGATAAAGACCTTTGGCTATAATATCGGCCATTTTAGAAACAATGAAGAGACGAGTATTTTGCAAAACCATGTGTTCAAAAAACCCACCTACATTTACCACTGCTGAAATATGAAAATCACCTACCGCAGGCAAAGTCTTATTTAGAGCTGTACCTGGTTTCAGGCTTCCCTGGCGAACATTTATATAGCCAATCCGGTTTGCATTTCCCAGGCAGGCATCTACGGCTATAATAAAAGGCTGGGCATAAATGGACAATATTTCGTCCAGGGTTTCCTGCAGGTTAGTAGCATGCACCGGCGTTTCCAGGGTACCGAAGACGGCAGTCGAAGGGCTAAGGCTTTTAAGACGACTACCTACCAGAGGCCCTAGGCAATCACCGGTAGCCCGGTCGGTTCCGATACATAAAAACACCAATTCTCGCCCTGATTCGACATCCTGCATGTAAGCATATATAGCTTTTTCAATCTTATTAAAACAAAGCGGGTCCTCATAATGACAGGAGAACCTGTCCTGAATTGCAGCCTTTTCTACTCTATTCAAAAGCTCTTCCTCCCAGCTAAAATTATTTTGCAGCGTTTAATCCATATTCTTGACTGCTGGGAATATTTTTATGCTGTATTTGCCTACTTACAGGAATATTTATGAAGTATAAATATTGTTTTGCAGGCAGAAGGGGATGAGACCGATAAAAGTTCGCCTTATGCTGGTAATGGGCTATCTGGGAGCAGTTATTGGCGCCGGTTTTGCATCGGGGCAGGAAATAGTGCAGTTTTTTGTGGCTTACGGATTTTATGGCATAAAAGGTGGTCTGGTAGCTACTGGACTATTTGCTCTCTGCGGGGGGATGTTACTTTATTTAGCCCATCGTTGGCAGGTATCCAATTATCAGGATATGTTAAAAAAGATGATGGGGGAAAAAACTGGTCTGCTGGTAGACTTTCTATTAGCCATATTTCTGTTCCTGGGTATAAGTACAATGATGTCTGCCAGTGGTGCCGTATTTTATGAACACCTCTATTTGCCTAAAAACCTGGGTGTTTTCCTGGCCTATATTCTGGTAGTAGCTTTTCTTCTTACCGGGAAACAGGGCCTTATTGTATCATATAATATACTGGTACCAATTAAAATAATACTGCTGTTTATTATAAGCGGCTATGCTGCCTTTTTTGTAGAAAAGCAATCAATGGAGATATACACTGCTTTTATATGTCCGACTGAAGCCCGTTTCTGGCTATTAGCGGCCTTACTCTATGTAGCCTATAATTTTTCCTTGGCTATGGTCGTTTTAAGCGAATACCAGACGGTGGGTCAAGCAGGAGAAGGTATAACTGGGGCCATCTGGGGGGGATTAATACTGGGAGCACTGGTTCTGGTCAATTATACCGCCTTATGTAAGTTTGTACCGGTAGTTATGCATTATGAAGTCCCTATGCTTTATGTGGCAGGAAAAATATCGCTTCCCGCCAAATATATTTATACCCTGGTATTGTGGGTGGGGATTTTAACTACAGCTATTGCTAATGCTTATGGGTTCACCCAGCGTTTTGCCGGGCTCACCGGCTTAAATTACCGATATTGTCTTATACTGTGCATGACCCTGGCTTTACCCGTTTCCATGCGCAGTTTTTCCAGCCTGGTGAGTAAAATATACCCTGTTTTTGGAATACTAGGAATATTAATAATAACTGCGCTGTTGTACAGGACTACCAAAGATATGTTGGGCGGGTTATATTATTATATAATGCGGTATATTACACGTGGTAAGGAGGCGTAAGCCTGAAGATGATTAATCTTAAAAAGATCCCTCCTGTGGACGAAATATTGCTACATGAAGACGTGCAGGGATTGCTAAGCAAGTTTAACCGGGACTATGTAATAAACCTTTTAAGAACAGCCATAGATGATATCAGGGAGGAATTGCGTTCTTTACAGGAAGATTTGGAGAGGGATTCCATTAAAGAGGAAGTCATAAAACGGCTACAAAAGAGGGTGCAAGAATCGGCCCGGGGAACTTTGGAAAAGGTTATAAATGGCACCGGTGTGGTCCTTCATACTAATCTGGGACGGGCACCAATGGGGGAAAGAGCCTTACGGTATATGGCGACTATGGCGATTAACTACAATAACCTGGAAATGGATCTTGAACAAGGTGAAAGAGGCTCGCGCTATGTTCACGTGGAAGATATATTAACCCGCCTGACTGGCGCTGAAGCAGCCCTGGTAGTAAATAATAATGCGGCTGCGGTGATGCTGGGGCTTAATACTATGGCAAGAGAGCGCGAGGTTATTGTATCCCGAGGGCAACTGGTGGAAATCGGCGGCGCTTTTCGCATTCCCGAGGTTATGAAACTGAGTGGGGCCCGGTTGGTGGAAGTAGGGACCACCAATAAGACCTATATTAGTGATTTTGCCGGAGCTATCAACGAAGAAACGGCACTGCTTTTTACCGCCCATACTTCTAATTATAAAATCATTGGCTTTAGTGAAGAGGTAAAATTATCTGACCTGGTTAAACTGGGCAGAGACCAGGGTATTCCGGTTATGCAGGACCTGGGCAGCGGAATACTATATAATTTGAAAGACTGGGGTTTAAAAGATGAACCTACGGTGCAGGAATGTGTGGCCGCTGGAGTTGATGTAATTACTTTTAGTGGTGATAAATTGCTGGGCGGGCCTCAGGCCGGTGTTATCGTGGGTCGTAAGAAATATATAGAGGCCATGAAAAAGAACCAGCTTACCCGGGCTTTAAGGGTGGACAAGTTAACTATTGCCGCTCTGGAGGCTACCCTCTTGGAGTACCTGGAAGGTAAACCGGAGGAGACTATTCCGGTAATTCGTATGTTATGCCGTAGTTCAGAACAACTTAAGCATGAGGCCGAACAACTTCTAGATAATTTGGGTAACCGTATAGGCTCTTTACCCCATGTGGCCTCTCTGAGTCTGGTTGAACTGGAGGATATGGTAGGAGGAGGAGCCTATCCGACTTATAAGATCCCCGGCTTTGGGGTTGATATTGAATTTCATGACAATGCCCTGGAAAAAGTAGCCCGGGAACTACGCCTGGGAACTCCGGCGTTGGTAACCAGGAAGCAAGATGATAAAATGAGAATCAGTGTTAGAACCTTGCTGGAGGGCGATGCTGAATTACTGGTCGATTTAATTGATGGAGTACTGACAACAGATGCCGGACGTCGGACGTAGGATGTCAGAGGGGATAATTGTTGTTTAGCGTCAAACGCAGGATGTAAGGATTGTAGGGGCGACCCCATGTGGTCGCCCGTGGACTGCGTCCATAAATGGGTTGGTAAGCCAGGTATCTACCAAACCGCGGGCAGACACATGGGTCTGCCCCTACAGGTTTCCGCGGTAATCTGCATCAAAAAGGAAGAGGTAATAATGAAGAGGTTTATTATAGGTACAGCGGGGCATATTGACCATGGGAAAACTACCCTGGTCAAGGGTATGACTGGTTTGGATACGGATAGGCTAAAAGAGGAGAAGCAGCGGGGCATATCTATAGAACTGGGATTTGCTCCTTTTACCCTGCCCTCAGGACAAAAGGCTGCCATTGTGGATATGCCCGGGCATGAACGCTTTATCCGGCATATGTTGGCGGGGGCCTTCGGAATAGATATAGTATTGCTGACTATTGCTGCTGATGAAGGGGTAATGCCCCAGACCCGGGAGCATATGGATATAATAGAACTTCTGGGTGTAAACAAAGGTATTATTGTATTGACCAAGAAGGACCTGGTAGATGAAGAATGGCTGATGCTGGTAGAAGAGGAAGTGCGGGAATACCTTAGTACGACTATATTAAAAGATGCACCGCTGGTTGCCGTATCAGCAGTAACTAAAGAAGGAATACCGGAATTACTGGCCTTGATAGAAAAGCTGGCCTCAGAGGTAGAGGAAAAATCGACCTTTGGCCAGGCCCGTCTGCCCATAGACCGGGTCTTTACCATTTCCGGCTTTGGTACTGTAGTAACCGGAACCCTGTGGTCAGGGCAATTAAAACAGGGTGAAACGGTAGAGCTAATGCCAGTACAAAAACCGGTGCGGATAAGAACCCTGCAGGTACATAACGAAAAAACCGATGCCGCTTATGCCGGTCAGCGGGTAGCGGTAAACCTGCAGGGGGTGGAAGTAAGCGATATCAAAAGGGGCTATCTCCTGGCTACCCCGGCTTATCTTACTCCCAGCTACCGGGTGGATACCCGCCTGCGCCTGCTTAGCTCCAGCAAGAGAACCTTAAAAAATTGGAACCGGGTACGATTTCATCTGGGAACAGATGAGACCCTGGGACGGGTGATACTGCTGGACCGAGACGAATTACAACCGGGAGCTGAAGCTTTTGTCCAGATTGTTATGGAAAAACCGGTAGTAGCCTATAAAGGCGACCGTTTTGTAATCAGGTACTATTCTCCGGTTACCACTATCGGGGGAGGCATAATAATTGACGGCAACGCCCCCAAACAGAAAAGATTTAAGGAAGAGGTTCTGGATGAACTGGCTATAAAAGAGGAAGGCAGCCTTTATGATGTGGTTCTACATGAACTGGAGTCTCATCCGGAAGAACTGTGGAGCATTGATGAACTAGGCAAACTTACCGGCAGTAACCGGGAACAGTTAAAAGAGGAATTGCAGCAGCTGGTGGACGATGAAAAAGCCATAATGCTAAAGGAGCAGGTTTTCATTAGCTCCTATGCACTGGAAGCTATTAATGTCCGTATAGTGGAAACCCTGGATAAATACCACCAAAAGTACCCAATGCGCTCAGGTTACCCCCGGGAAGATATGCGCAGTCGCTTTTTTAAAAAGATTAATCCCAAGGATTTTAACCTGGTACTTAAACAGTTGGAAGAAAGCGGAACTATTTCCAGCCGTAATAACCAGTTAATGTTACCCGGGCGGGTAGCACAACCTGGAGAGAGGGAAAAGGAAAGTATCGAAAAAATCAGGGGCATCATGGAGGAGCAGATGTTTACTCCCCCGGGAATAGATGAACTAAGCAGCATAAGCGGACTGTCAGAACAGGATTTTAATGAAGTATTATCCTACATGATTGAGGCCAGCTGGCTGGTAAAAATTAACCAGGAAATAGTATTTTCCAGCCAGGCCGTAGAAGAAGGAAAGAAAAGGCTTAATGCATATTTTGAGCAGGAAAAGGAACTGAGCCTGGCAACTGCCCGGGATATATTGAAAACTACTCGAAAGTATGCGCTGCCTCTGATAGAATATTATGATAGAATTCGCTTTACCCGCCGGGTTGGGGATATGAGAGTAAAGCTTTAAAAGATCGCTCGAAAGAGCGCTTACAGTACTAGCTATGCCGGGGAGTTTTGGGAGGATTTGCATAAGTGTCTAGAATAGGTATTCCACGTACGCTGGCGTATTTTATTTATTTTCCCTTTTGGAAGACTTTTTTTGAAGAACTTAATCAGGAAGTTATCGTTTCTTCCCCTACTACCAGAGATATATTGGATGATGGAGTAAGGGAAGCGGTTAATGATGCTTGTATTCCTATCAAACTTTACCACGGTCACGTCGCAGATCTCGCTTCCCAGGTGGATTATATTTTTTGCCCTCGTTTGATAAGTGTTCGCAAACATGGTGATTTTGGCACTGAAACCTTTTGCCCCAAATTCCTTGGGCTTCCTGACATGGTTCGCCTGGCTATGGATAATATCCCCCCTATAATAGATGTTCGGGTTGATTTGAAGCAAGGGAAAGACGAATTACTTAATGTTTGTTCCCAGGTCGGGGATTTACTGGGGAAATCGGAAACACAAATAAAGAAGGCTTACCAGAGATCATTGCTTATACAAAAACGGTTTAAAAAACTGCTTTCTCAAAACATGACGCCGGAAGAAGCCATAGACATTTTATTTGCCAATGGGGAGAAGAAATCTTCACTGAGCCAGCCGGATTTACAGATAGCGGTGGTGGGCTACCCCTATGCCATATATGATGACTATATTAACGGTCGCATCTTAAGTTTGCTGGACAAAGAAAATGTAAGGGTATATACCCAGGATATGCTAAGCGACAAGATGATGAACCGGCAGGCCCGCAATCTGCCCAAGAGCATGTTCTGGTATTTTTCTAACCGGGCAGTATACGGGGCTCTTCACTTTATGCAACAAAAAAACATTGATGGGATAATTCATATAACTGCATTTGCCTGTGGCCCCGACTCCATAGTAGATCGCCTGCTGGAGATTGAAGCCCGCAGGCATGGGCAAATGCCTTACCTTTCTATTGCAGTGGACGAACACACCGGTGATGCCGGGGTAAGGACCCGGGTTGAGGCATTTTTGGATATGTTGCGTTTCAGGAGGGAAAAATCGTGAAAATAAGCTTTCCACACATGGGCTATTCATATCTGGCGCTTAAATGGCTGGTAGAAAATATGGGTCACGAGTGTATTGTGCCTCCTGAACCCAGCAGCCGTACCCTGGACCTGGGGGTACGTTATGCTCCGGAGTTCGCCTGTATTCCATTCAAAATTCTAATGGGGACTTACCTGGAAGTGGCTGAGAAAGGTGCCGAAGTGATTTTGACCTCTGGTGGCATGGGACCTTGCCGGGCCGGGTTGTACTGGGTAATGCATCAATACATCTTGGACGAACTCAATACCGGAGTTAAGGTAGTAGCCTTTGAGCCGCCCCTGTGTGATCTCAAGGATTTTTTGAAAAAACTAAGGTGGGTAAGAAAAACCGGAGGTTTATCCGCTAAAGAATTTGTCCAGGTGTTGCGCATTACCTGGGATAAAATTAAGGCTATAGACGAAGTGGAAATGTTATCCCATGAAATCAGACCTTATGAAACTAACCGGGGTGAAACTACCAGACGGCTATGGCAGGCCCTGGAGATGTTAGATACAGCCAATAACCAGGCCGAAATCGAAGACGCCATGCAGGAGGGGTTAAAGTTACTGCGGGAAGTTTCTCAGGACCGCAGCCGTAATCCCTTGAAAATTGGAATCATCGGTGAAATTTATGTGGTATTGGAACCGGCGGCTAACCATTATATTCAAATAATGCTGGGGGAAATGGGGGTACAGACCGACCGCTCCATTTACCTTACTTCCTATACCAGGAAAAATACCATTGTAAACCTGGAAGGCGACATATTTGAAGTAGCCAAACCCTATTTAGGGGAGGCACCCATAGGTGGACATGGGGCCAACAGCATCGGGGAAACCATTCTTTATGCCAAGCACGGTTTCGATGGGGTAGTACAGCTGGCACCCTTTGCCTGCATACCGGAGATAGTAGCCAAGAGCATTATACCGTCAATCAGTAAAGATTATGGTATACCGGTTTTAACCTTATTTATAGATGAACAAACGGGGAAGGCGGGCGTACAGACCCGACTGGAAGCCTTTGTTGATTTACTAGAAAAACGCCGAGAGGTCAAAGCAAAACGGGGAATCGAGAGGTTGGTAATATGATTAAGGGATATCTGGGAGTAGATGTAGGCTCGGTAAGTACCAACCTGGTTGTAATTGACGACCAGGATCAATTGCTGGTGGAGCAATACCTGCGTACCAATGGCAAGCCCATACAAACAGTTCAAGAAGGATTGCATGCCATAGGTCAGGAACTGCCTGCCGATGTTGAGATAGCAAGTGCAGCTACTACCGGCAGTGCCCGTTATTTGACCAGCCTGATCGTAGGGGCGGATATAGTTAAGAACGAGATTACCGCTCATGCTATAGCATCTTCAGCCCTGGCTGAAGACGTAAAAACTATTATTGAGATTGGTGGGCAGGATTCCAAAATCATAATACTACGTGAAGGAGTAGTTACTGATTTTGCCATGAATACGGTATGTGCAGCCGGAACTGGCTCATTTCTGGACCAGCAGGCCAGCCGCTTGCTTATTTCAATTGAGGAATTTGGTAATTATGCCTTAAAGGCTAAAAACCCGGTAAGAATTGCCGGGCGCTGTGCCGTATTTGCCGAGTCGGATATGGTTCATAAACAGCAGTTGGGATATAATACTGAAGATATAATTGCTGGTCTCTGTGAAGCATTGGTCAGGAATTATATGAATAATGTGGGCAAAGGCAAGGAAATATTGGCCCCGGTAATGTTCCAGGGAGGGGTAGCAGCCAACCAGGGTCTGGTACAAGCTTTTAATAAATACCTGGGACTGGAGGTCATAGTTCCCAAATACTATGGGGTAATGGGTGCTATAGGAGCAGCCATACTGGCCCGGGGGGCCAGCCGTAAAAAGGGAAAGACCTCATTTAAGGGATTTAATATTCAGGAGATAAATTTTAAAACCAGTAGCTTTGAATGTAAAGGTTGCTCCAATGCCTGTGAGGTAGTACAATTCTATGAAAACAGTGAATTACTGGCCCGTTGGGGGGACCGCTGCGGCAAGTGGGAATTACATGTGGTATAAGTGAGGAGTAAGAGGTAAGGGGTAAGTTGCTTCCGCACAGTAAGAGCTCATCAAGCTATATACATAACCATCTATAAGCATGAACTAACGGCGGGCGAACACATGGGTTCGCCCTTACAGAATAGGGCCATACGACGATGGGGTTTAATTGTATAAAAGTTCCAAGCTCATAAATAGAATTTATTATAGAAAGGAAACTAAAAAAGTGTGATAATAAAGGGAAATATGTGGACGTTTTAAAGGGGGGGGAGGTAAAGACAGGGAAGCTATAGCGGTTAAGTTTCTCATTTCTTTAAACCATTTAAAAACCGCATTAATATTAGTGGAGAAAAGGGAGGATGTAAAGTGCTGAAAAAAAACTGGGCTAAAAAAACCGCTCTGCTAGTACTGGCAGTTTTTATGCTGGTAGTAGTAGCAGGTTGTGGTGGCGGCGAGGACAAGGCGTCAGATGGAGATAAGGCTGCCGGTAAAGATACCATAAAGGTAGGTATAAACTGTGAACTATCCGGCCAGGTTGCCAGTTATGGCGATAACTCCAGAAATGGTGCCCTGATCGCTATCGATGAAATTAATAAGGCCGGTGGAGTTTTAGGTAAACAATTAGAGCCTCTGGTAAGAGATTGCCAGTCCAAGACGGATGAAGCCATGAACGTTAGCGCAGCTCTGGCAGATGAAGGCATGGTTGCCCAGATTGGTCCCTTGACCAGTGGTACGGTAGAAGGAAGCACCTCGGTTATGATGGAAAATCAGATTCCCCTGATTGCTCCGGCAGCAACAGCCAACAAAGTAACCGTTGATGAAAAAACCGGCAAGGTTAGAGACTATATTTTCCGGGTATGTTACCGCGATTCTGACCAGGGTCAGCGTATGGCTGATTTTGCCATAAATGACCTGAAAGTTAAGAAGGCAGCTATCTTTGGTAGTACCTCAGATGATTATGCCAAAGGTTTAGCCAAATATTTCAAAGAAGAATTTGAGGCTAAAGGTGGTACTATAGTAGCTGAAGAAGGTTTCATGAACCTGGATAAGGAATTCCGGGGTACCCTGACCAAGATAAGAGGTAAAAATCCTGAGTTTATCTATGTACCCGGATATTATACAGAAGTTTCCGTGCTTATTAAACAGGCCCGTGAATTGGGTATAACTGTTCCTATCGGCGGCGGTGACGGTTGGGATTCCCCGGACATGGTTAAAGTAGCCGGCGCTGATGCTCTTAATAACACTTATTTCACCAACCACTATTCAGTTGAGGATCCTAATCCTGCTATCCAGTCTTTCGTTAAGGCTTATGAGGCCAAGCATAAAAAGGCTCCCGATTCCTTTGCCGCTCTGGGCTATGATGCCGTGAAATTATTGGCTGATGCTATTACCCGGGCCGGCTCAGCAGACCCGGTCAAGATTAAAGAAGCCCTGGAACAAACCAAGGATTTCGCTGGAATTACCGGAACTATGAGTATTGACCAACAGCATAACCCGGTTAAAAACATAGTGATTATAGAATACAAGGATGGAAAATTAGTATCCAGATAACCCGTAAGGACAGGTAAAGGGAGGGGTAAAACCCTCTCTTTATCCTGAATGTAAGGAAGTGGCTCTATTTGCTCGAATTTACACAACAATTAATTAACGGACTATCGCTGGGAGCTATTTATGCGCTAATTGCTCTAGGCTATACCATGGTATACGGAATAATACTGTTAATAAACTTTGCTCACGGCGATATTATGATGGTAGGAGCCTATGTTGGGTTTTTTTCTATATCTCTTTTAGGCAGTAACATTATTGTAGCAATGGTTTTTGCCATGGTTACCTGTGCCCTCTTAGGAGTGGTAATTGAGAAAGTGGCCTACCGGCCTTTGCGTAACTCGACCCGTATAGCGGCCTTAATTACAGCTATAGGGATGTCGCTATTTCTGGAATACGTAACCCTGTATTTTTTAACTGCTCAGCAGCGGGTTTATCCAGCCAGTGCATTTCCGCTGCATAAATACGAAATAGCTGGCCTGGTTATTTCTAATAAAGACATTTTTATTATTGTATCAGCCGTTATTCTGATGATAATCCTGCAGTATATTATTAAAAGGACTAAGACCGGAAAAGCCATGCGGGCAGTATCCCTGGATCAGGAAGCTGCCGTACTCATGGGTATCAGTGTGGATAGAATCGTATCCATTACCTTTGCCATCGGTTCAGCCCTGGCAGCAGCTGCAGGGGTTATGATTGGTCTTTATTATAACGCGATTAACCCCTTGATGGGGATAATACCAGGTCTAAAGGCTTTTGTAGCTGCCGTACTGGGTGGTATCGGGTTAATACCCGGCGCTATGGTGGGCGGCTTTTTAATGGGGATTTTGGAAACCCTGGTCAGCGGATATTGGAGTAGTATGTACCGTGATGCTGTGGCGTTCGGGGTATTAATCCTGATATTACTTATAAAACCTACCGGTTTATTTGGCAAGAATACCGGGGAAAAAGTGTAGGTGAGAGCTATGCAAGATAAAAAACGCACATGGGGCAAGTTCATATTAGAGGTTGTTTTCCTGGTAGCTCTGTTTACCCTGGTACAATACTTTATTACCACTGGAATACTAAACCGCTATTATCAGATTAACCTTACCCTTATGGGGATAAATGTGATACTGGCAGTAAGCCTTAACCTGATTAATGGATTTACCGGACAGTTGTCTCTGGGACATGCCGGATTTATGGCTATAGGCGCTTTTGCCTCGGTAATAATGACTACTATGCTGGAATATCCCTTTATAATAGGGATTATTATGGCCATGCTGGCAGCAGCGGTGGCAGGATTTATAATTGGAGTACCTACATTAAGACTAAAAGGAGATTACCTGGCCATTGCTACCCTGGGATTTGGGGAGATTATCCGGGTAGTCCTGCAGAATATAGATTATACCGGAGGACCGGCAGGAATTAGCGGCATTGCTAAAATGACTACCTGGCCGGTTCTATTTATAGCTGTGGTAGTAACCATAGTAGTTATAGTCAATATGATTAACTCCAGCTATGGAAGAGCCATTATATCAGTGCGTGAAGATGAAGTAGCCGCAGAAATAATGGGTATTAATACAACCAAATATAAGGTTCTGGCTTTTGTAGTGGGGGCAGCTTTTGCCGGCCTAGCCGGAGCTTTATATGCTCACTATTTTTACATTATCAAACCGGAGACCTTTAACTTTCTCAAATCATTTGACATACTGGTAATGGTAGTCCTGGGCGGACTGGGTAGTACCACCGGAGCAGTTATAGCTGCTATGTTTATAACCGTATTAAATGCCTTCCTACAGGAATACGCAGCGGTTAGAATGATTATTTATGCCCTGATACTAATTATTGTCATGATATACCGGCCTCAGGGTTTGCTGGGTAATAAGGAACTGACCCGGAAGAGCTTTGACAGGATTTGGGGTGGAAAACATGTCTCATCTACAAATAAATAATTTGAGCAAATCATTTGGCGGGTTAAGCGCAGTATTAGACTTCGATTTTACTATTGCCGAACAGGAATTGGTAGGCCTGATTGGTCCCAACGGAGCAGGTAAAACGACCGTGTTTAACTTAATAACCGGAGTTTATAAACCGGACCAGGGCAAAATATACCTGGAGGGAAAAGACATAACCGGCCTGCCTCCCTATGATATATGCAAAAAAGGGATAGCCCGCACCTTTCAGAATATCAGGCTATTTAATGATTTAAGCGTTCTGGACAATGTAAAAATTGCCCTGCATACAGATGTTCCATATAGTTTATCGGCTTCCATATTGAGGCTGCCTTCTTTTTTCCGGGGCGAGGAAAAGATTCACCAGCAAGCCCTGGAATACTTGAAGATATTTGGACTGGACCCAATTAAGGATGAAATAGCCTCCAGCCTGCCCTATGGCGAACAGAGGCGCTTAGAAATTGCCCGGGCTCTGGCTACCCGGCCTACCCTCTTAATTTTGGATGAACCGGCTGCCGGCATGAACCCTAATGAGACCAGGGAATTAATGGAGCTTATTAACTGGATTAGAGATGAATTTAATCTTACTATACTATTAATAGAGCATGATATGTCACTGGTTATGGGAGTTTGTGAGCGCATTTATGTACTCGATTACGGCCAAATTATAGCTGAAGGCATACCGGAAGAAATTCGCAATAACAAGCGGGTAATAGAAGCTTATCTGGGAGAGGAGGTAGGGTAGTGCTACAGGTAAAGGAAATCGATGTTTATTATGGGGCCATTCACGCACTCAAACATTTATCCCTGGAAGTTGAGCAGGGTAGTATCGTAACTTTAATTGGTGCCAACGGGGCCGGCAAAACCACTACCTTAAAAAGCATATCCGGATTGCTGCGACCCAAGACTGGTAGCATAGTATTCAAAGGTACTGATATTAACAAGGTTGCCCCGGAGAAAATAGTAGGTCTGGGCATATCCCAGGTACCGGAGGGTCGCCGGGTATTTGCCACCATGACAGTTATGGAAAACCTGGAAATGGGGGCTTACTTACGTAAAGACAAAAAGGGTATGGAAGAAGATATGGAAAATGTCTTTACCCGTTTTCCCCGCCTGAAAGAAAGGCGCAAACAGTTAGCCGGCACCTTGAGCGGTGGAGAGCAGCAGATGCTGGCGATTGGTCGGGCTTTGATGGCCAGACCTCAGCTCATGCTGATGGATGAACCTTCTATGGGGTTGGCGCCCCTTTTAGTAAAAGAGATATTCTCCATAATTAAAGACATAAATGAACGAGGAACCACCATATTGTTAGTAGAGCAAAATGCTAACATGGCGCTATCTATTGCAGATAAAGCCTATGTTATAGAAACTGGAGAAATTGTTTTACAGGGCAGCGCCCAGGAGTTAATGAATAGTCCTGAAGTTAAAAAAGCTTATCTGGGAGGTTAGTCATTCTAACCCCTTGAGCCTGTGAACCGATTAACGGAAGGGGGATTAACCATGAAGGTAAAAGACCGTATGGCTACAGGTGTTAAGACAGTGGATGTGGACAGTAGTATTACCGAGGCTTTTCGTTTGATGAAGGATAATAAAATTCGGCGCTTACCGGTAATGGATAAAGGTAAACTGGCGGGAATAGTAACCCTGACCGACCTTAACCACGCCTCTCCCTCATCAGCTACCTCGCTCAGTATTCATGAGCTTAACTATTTGCTGGCCAAGACTAAAATCCGGGATATCATCCCTAAAAAACAGAAGTTGATTACTATCGGCCCGGAAAATTATATTGAAACGGCCGCTAAAATAATGCGGGAAAATACTATCAGTGGCTTACCCGTGGTAGAAGACGGCAAACTGGTAGGCATCGTAACGGAAACCGATATTTTTGACGCTCTCATTGATATATTGGGGGTTAGAAGACAACATACCCGGATAGACGTTTTTCTCAAAGATCCACCCGGGAGTCTGGCTGAAGTTATCGGTTTAGTAGCTGCCCGCGGTATAAATATAATAAACACCGTAGTATATTATGAAAAGCGTCAGGGTAAATATAAAATGATCCTGCGTATAGAAGAGCTAAACTATGAACCGGTAGTAGCAGATATAAAGGAGAAAGGTTATTTGGTAGAGTCAGTTATAGTTCGGGATGGAAATGATTAATAAGAAATAGGCGATACTAACAAAACTGTCTTGTAAATGACTTCGAATTTAGAAGTTAATCAATTTTCTAGAGTAAGGGGTAAGAGGTAAGAGGTAACCCCGCAAGCAACTGGACACTCCAGAAAACTCTTACCAGAAACTAACAAGCCTGACCAGTATGAAACAGAACTTTAAGCATTGGGTTGAGCACCCGGGTCCGGAACCGTGAAAATTTGACATTTATCGCAAACGAATATATACTCATTATCGCGGGCAATAATCATAATGGAAGCGGATCGGTCCTGGTGGGTCGCCTGGACTTCAAATCCAGTTTGCGCGGCGGTGATCCCGTCGTGGGTGGGTTCGATTCCCACACGCTTCCGCCAAAATTTAAAGATATTAAAGGTGTTACACGGGGACGTTCTTTTTGTAACATAACTATGTTACAAAAAGAACGTCCCCGTGTAACATGTTAATACGGTTTTTGCCATAAACATATGATAAATCCGCCGGTGTGCTCTGCAGCCAGGCGGTTTTCATGTTCCCGGTCAAAATGCTCCTCGGGAGCCTGGGGCGGAACGTACAAACACTGGCGGCTGGCTCTTAAGTTGATACGATCAACATCAGCCAGCTCCTCCAGGTTTTTAAAATACGCATGTTTGAATACAGAATCAGCATTTTTAGATGCTTCCTCCATATATGTTTTACCCCAGAGACTGTCCCTATTAATAGTACCAATTAAAATCTGACCGCCTGGTTTAACAACGCGGTACAATTCCCGGTAAGCTGGTTCAGGGTCAGCAATAAATTCAAAAGCGGCCATGGAAAAGGCAGCATCGAAGTAGTTGTCTGGGAACAGCAGGTGTTCAATATTCATGGTTTCTAAATCAACCTTTAAGCCTTTAGTACATTTCTTCCGGGCGATGTTTAACATATCAGAAGAAATATCTATACCAGTAACCAGGTAACCGTGTTCAGCCAGTTTAATGCTGAAATTACCTGTTCCACTGCCAGCATCCAAGACTTTTGCACCTGGAGACAGGGTTATCCAATCAAAGGCGGCTTCAGTTTCAACCAGGTCAATAAATCTTCCCTGCTTAGTTTCGTACCAACTATCGTAATTTCGGGCGGTATTTCCGGTAAACATTTTTCTTTACTCCTATCTATTTCGGTGTAAGTAATATTGCCGCTCGGTGCGATACTTGCTGTTACATATTTTAATCGAGCGGAAAAACATCTTCATGTTTTCCAATAATGTAAAATGTGTTTATTTGATCTGAGTTCGAGGACTTTTTGATTTCAATAATAATTCTTATCGACATGTTAACGGATATCTCATAATAACAGTCAGTACCTTTTACTTTTTTTAATCTAAGAGAAGGGTGAGCAGGATCTTTCACAAATAACTCAATAGCCTTAATAGCTTGTTTGCGGATACTTTTATCAAGAGATGTAAATTGCTTTTCAAACTTGCGGGTTGACCGAAATCGCCTAGTCATCTTGAAGACCTTCCAAAAACTCATCGATATTAGAAAATTCACGTACCCTACCAGCGTTTACGTCCTCTTTAGCCTCCAACATATCTTTCTGAACCTTATCACTCCAGAAATATGCTTGACTCGAAGGGACCAATTTATATGGTTCAATAATAATTTTGTTGTCATCTAATCGCACATCAAGCACATCCCCTTCGGAAATATTCAGTTTTTTCCTAATTTCACTGGGGAGTGTTATCAGATTTCTTCTTTGTACAGAAACCTTGTAAGATTTAGCTATTGCCATTCAGGGTTACACCTCCTTTAAGGAATCAACGTATTTACAGTATATACGTATGTGCGTAGTGACGCAACAATTACACAAAGTATAATAATGCTGCATTCACCGATCAGATATTCACTTTAGTGTGTTGTATTATGTTCTTGACAGGTACCCTGCATTGAATTATTGTAAACACAAATTACCATTTATAAATAACAGGTTAGATATGCAGTTTGCATTAAGCCTCGGAATTGAACTAACATTTACCGGATTCCCATTATCCATATTTGGTACTGCGCAGTATGCTAAAACTATGCAATAATGAAGAAATGTAGGGAACGATCCCTGTGCCGTTCCAGTGACGGTGATTTTATGAATTTACCGCAATGCAAATTACATATACGCTTTTACTTTTACCAATAAAATGATATTAAAGGGCTTAGGCCCTTTTTTGTTTGCGGTTTGCTTGTTTAATAATAATATGATATTGCAGTTTTGTTGCAAAACGGTATAATTTTATTGGCATAAGGGTAGAATATACCATATAATATAAATGCGAATTTGCAAAATGATTGCAAAATGGGGGCGATGATATGCTGCTCGAATTTAAAGCTAAAAATTACAAATCATTCAAAGATGAAATGGTCTTTTCTATGATTCCTGCGCCGAAACAAAAGGGTCTTGATTATAGCATTTTAAACAATAAAATTGGTGCAAAAGCATATAAAGGGCTATGTTCTACCGTAATTTATGGTCCTAATGCATCAGGAAAAACAAATATTATTGGGGCCATGGAAGTATTTAAAACCATTATTTTGCGTGGAAATATTCGTAATAATGGCAGCCGAAATATGCCCAACGCTGCAGTCAATGTTTTGGAGTTGATTCCTAATAATACAAACACGGAAAAGAAACCGGTAGAATTCTCAATTACATTTATTGATAGTGATATTTTATTTGAATATCAACTGTCTCTTGATATTGGTAATTTTTTGGAATACGATTATGAACGTAGAATATTATCTGAAAGTTTGTCTGTTAACAAGAAGATGGTTTTTTCAAGAAATAGTACACTGGAATTTGGCGATTTTGAAGTTATTAAA
>ERZ747221.1613-NODE-1613-length-21961-cov-6.223040_pt1 | contig 21961 bp, 18 predicted proteins | sample MGYA00374949_ERZ747221 | MGnify/ENA primary metagenome ERZ747221 (study PRJEB28779, sample SAMN05720172) | bioreactor metagenome | isolation source: Anaerobic biogas reactor | place: USA:Washington, USA | collected 2015-08-08 ... | reverse complement strand
ACGATTTCGCCGCGCCGGAGTTCCAGGTCCACCCCTCGGAGGGCTTCGGCTTCGGGATAGCGGTGGTAGAGGCCGCGCGCCGCCAGCCGCACCTCACCCGGTGTGGCGGCCGGCCGGCGACCGTTAGAGAGCGTGCCCAAGGACTGGGCGAAGGGGAGCGCCTCTTCCACCGTGAGGGGGAGAGGGCGCCAGTTGAGGCGGCGGCCCAGGGCGCTCACCGGCGGCGCCAAGGGCACTTCTCCGAGGACGTCCCGGGGAGCGCCGGCGCGGATTGTACCGCCCGCCTGGGGGCAGTAGACGATGCGATGGGCGTGGGCGACGACCCGCTCCAGGCGGTGCTCCGAGAGGACCACGGTGAGGCCGCGGGCGTGGTTGAGCTCGACGAGGGCGGTGAGCAGCTCGTCCGAGGCCATGGGGTCCAGCTGCGAGGTGGGTTCGTCGAGCACGAGCAGGCGCGGGCGCAGGGCCAAGGCGGCGGCCACTGCCACTCGCTGACGCTGCCCACCAGAAAGGGTGCTCAGGCGGCGGCCGCGGAGGTGAGCGATACCCAATAGACGGCTCACCTCGTCTAGCCGCTCGGCCATCACCGACCGAGGGTAGCCGCGCGCCTCAAGAGCGAAGGCCAGTTCGCCCTCGACGTCGTCCACGATGAACTGCGCTTCCGGGTCCTGGAAAACGAAGCCCACCGTATCGCTCATGCCTCGGGGCCCCTCGGCCACCGGGTCTCGCCCGAAGACGTCCACCGAGCCGGAGAAGACACCCCCGTAGAAGTGAGGCACGAGGCCGTTGAGGCAGCGCAGCAGGGTGGACTTGCCGCTCCCGCTCGGGCCCATGACCAGGGCCAGCTCACCCGCCCGGACCTCGACGTCGGCCCCGGTCAGAGCGGGGGCGTCGGCGTCGGGGTAGGTGTAGGTGGCCTGGCGGAGGTGGACGGCGAGGTCAGCGGGCATCGGCGACCGCCGAGACCAGGATGTTACGCCGCACCAAGGCGGGTGTCGCCAAGAGGAGAATGGCAGCGGCCACCAGCACGTCGAAGCTCGGCACGATTGATCCGGGCGGGTAGGGGTAGTAGGCGAGCCCGCTGGCGCTCCAGCGATCGACAGTGAGGATCGCCAACAGCGCCAGGACGGCGGTGGCGGCCACGGTGATGCTGGCGCGATCCCAGATCCAGACGCGGAAGTAGGTGCGGCGGACGCGGCGGCCCTGGTACCAGAGGATACCTAGGACGAGCCCCGCCGCGGCGAGCGTGATGAGGCCGCCCCACCCGCGCGCGAAGGGGTAGTAGGCGCGCACGAACAGCCCGGCAATGAGGCCGAGCAAGCCAAGGAGCAGGCCCAACTGCAGGAGCGCATTGCGGCGGGGAGAGACGGGGGCGATGCCGCTGCCGTAGCCGCGCGCTTCCATCGCCTCGGCGAGCTGGATGGAGCGCTCCAGGGCGCTGGCCAGCAAGGGGGCAATGAGAGGCAGCAGGTCGCGGATGCCGCGGAACCGGTGCCCGCGCAGCATCTGCGCCTGGCGGATGTCGGCGAAGGTAGCGGTCATCACGGGCACAAAGGTGACGGCGATGGAGGCCACCATTCCGGCATGGTAGAAGGCGGACGGCACCAGGCGCAGCAGCTCATACTGCTCGACAGCGGTGTTGAAGGCGGCGAAGGCGGTGAGCAGGAGCACCAGTGACAGGCCGTTGAGGAAGCCGAACAGCACGCCTTCGACGGTGACCGGCCCCCCGATGACGGGCAGAGACCGAGGGAGCGTGAAGAGGACGTAGCGGCCGAGGTGCGACGAGAGCGCGTTGAAAGGGATGGTGATGGCCCAGACCCAGATCCCCAGGCGTAGCAAGCCGCCCCACTGGGCGCGCGGGTTGTGCCGCCGAGCAGCGTCGTAGGTCCCCCAGACCACCAGTAGCAGAAGCGCCAGGTAAATGGGGTTGCGCGTGCCGAGCGCTATGGCGGCAGCAGCGGCGACCCAGATGGTGAAGGCGACCGGGTGGAGCAAGGGCTATCTCCGCCAGAGCGCCAAGGCGCCGAGCAGTGCCAGGGGCAGCAGGATAAGCGCCGGCGAGGAGCAGCCGAAGCCGGTCTGAGACGTAGCCCCTCCAGAGGCCTCGGTAGGCGCAAGGGCGGGAGCCGGTGTGAGCGTGGCCGTAGGGACGGCAGTGGCTTCGGTGTCGGCAGCCGGAGCGCTGGTCGGCGCCTCGGCGCAGACGAGGCCGGGGTCGGTGACCGGTGCGGACTTGCCGTCTCCCCAGACCCAGGCGTCCACATCGCCGTCGCGGACGGCGCGGCGGGTGGCTCCCAGCGGGGCGTAGGCCCAGGCGCCGTCCTTCCACTGGAAGTAGGTCCAGTAGGCGCAGGGGTTGGAGAGGCACTGGCACCAGCAGGGCTCGCGCCCAGGCTCACAGCCGACGTCCTCGATCTGGCAGACTTGCACGCCCAGGCCGCCCGACTGCATGCCGACCGACAGCCCGCTCTTGAGGAGCAGGTCGGAGCCGGTGAGGCTGTCTTCCGCAAAGGTGACGCAGAGAGTGTCCACCCGGTCGGGGCCGTACTCGATGATAAGGCCGGCCCGATTGCCGGGCTCTTGCGCCCCAACGGGGTGGGCCGAACTCACGAGCGCGAGCGCCAGCAGGGCCACCATCGGGCCGAGGCGACGTAACACGAACATAGTGGCGGGTTTCATGGTCTCTCTATCCCGGAACGAGCAGCCGAAATGAATGATGGAGGGGCGTCCAAGGGCTGCGGTCCCGGACGCCCCGGGCAGAGATGGACTAGCGGCCGCTGATTCGGCTCAGGTGACGCCGAACCAAGTAGCCGCCGGTGGCGAGGCCGGCGCCGGCGAGCATGAGGATCTGGCCCCAAGGGGTGACGCTGATCACGCCGCCGGTGGTGGGCATGACGGTGGCCGGAGTAGCGGTGGCGGCGGGCGCGGCTGTGGCCTCGGCGGTCATCGCGGCCGTCGGCTCAGCCGTGGATTCGGCGGTAGCCGCGGCCGCAGGCTCCTCGGCGGCCACAACTCCGGTCAGAGGGGCGATGGGATAGGGACGGCCCAGCAGCGCCGGGATGGCCTGACAGGTGGCGAAGAGGTTGTCGTCGGGCATGGCGGCCTGCCAGGAGAAGGCGCCACTGTCATTCTGGAGGGCGTTCAGGGCGTCAGTCGGGGTCGCGCCTTCCTCGGTCGCCCAGGCGGCCGGGTCTTGGCCGGCGGCAGTGATGGCCATCAGGGCCATGGCGGTGGAGTTGGCGTCGGTGTCGGTGCCCCACTCGGACGGCTTCTGATAGGGAAAGCCGCCATCCTCGTTCTGGATGGAGCGCAGGTAGTCGAGCCCGGCGACAACCGCGCCGTTGTCGGCAGCGACGCCGGCGGCCAGCAGCGACTGCAGCGCCAGTCCGGTGGTGTTGCTGTCGGTGTCGGCGGCTTCGGTGGACCCGTTCCAGGCCCAGGCGCCGTTCTCGCCCTGGTGAGCGGCGATCCAGTCGTTGGCGGCGACGGGCACTTCCTGCCCGGCGGCGGCCAGGGCCAACACGGCGTAGAGGCTGTCGGTAAAGGTGGCGTCGTCATCGCCGAAGCGGCCTTCGTCATTCATGGCGCCGGTGATGGCGGCGACGAGGTCGGTCCCCTCGACATCGGTCACATCGAGACCGGCGGCAGACAGCGCCAGGGCGGCCTTGGCCTGGGCGCCGACGGTGGCGGCAGAGTCGAGATTGGCGGTGAGGTAGTCCACCGGAGTGACGCCTTCGACGGCGACGTCGTCCAATGCGACACCAGCGGCGGTGAGGGCGAAGACGGCTTCGGCGGTGTCGGAGAGGGTGCTCTGCTCCAGGCCGAACCCACCGTCGGCGCGCTGCTGGCTCTCGAGCCAGCTGGCGGCGGCGCCGGTGTCGGCATGGACGGGGAGCACGGCGACGAGCACCAGTGCCAGGACGAGAACGAGCGATAGGGAACTACGGTTTCTCACGGCATACCTCCTCGGATATGGCCTTCCAGCAGCCGCCGGGAGGGGCCGGAGACGAGCAGTGGCCCCGACGGGTTGTCGGGGCCACGGTAGCGTTGGAGGAAAGGGTGCCGGTGCTCTAGCGGCTCCGGTGCCTATCTCACGCTTCCGCCCCCTGTCCACGCAGGTGCTGAAAGCAGGGCGATGGCGGGTGTTCTGGCTCCCCCATTGCTGGGGTTACAGTTGCGGGACAGCGCCGGACTCTCACCGGTCTTCCCCCATTAAGCCGTGGCTTCCGGGCTTCGGGTCACCACCGCCTGCACTATTCGATTGGGTGCAGTATACGAGGCGCCGGCCACGGTGTCAACGTGAACGTCAGGAGTCGCCCTGCCATGGGTGGCCGGGGTTACGAGTAGGCGAAGCCCGCCCTTCGGCGGGCCTGGGGGCCGGAGCAGCGGACACGGCGAAGCCATGCCTGGCGGCGGGCTATGCCCCGTTGTAGCCCGGCGGGTTCGGCGGGCTGATTCGACTTGGGCTGCTGCCCCGCAGTCGCCCCGCCATGAATGGCCGGGGCTACAGGTTGGCCAAGCCGGCCTACGCCGGCTCCCACAGCCCGCGGAGGCGGGCTTTGCTCAAGCCTAGCGCCGCGGCTTCAGCCCGGCGTCAATCACGGCGCCTTTCACCGCGCCACCAATGGCTACCCTTGGCACAGGCCAACGGACCGCCCCGGTCTCTCGTAGTGTAGCCCCTTGTGGGCGGCTCCCCGGTCTTGCGCGAGTGAAGCGGCCACAAGGGCCCGTGCTACGGACTGACGGCGGCGACTCGGTTGCTGGCATCGGCCAGGCGACCGCAGAGGCGGAAGGCCGCCTTCCTACCCGCTGCCACGGCCTCGGCGAGGGGGAGCCCTTCGCTCACCGGTGCGTCCTCGATGATCACCGCGGGCGAGACGCCGCTCATGGCCTGTCGCCACTCCTCCTGGAGTAGGCAGAAGGCGGAGTAGGGTCGGTAGTCGAAGGCGGACTGGCTGGCGCCGCCGTGGTACGTGACGCCCATCCGCTCCACGGCGGTCCACTCGTGGCGGGCGAGATCCATCTCGCGCGGCGGGGCTTCACCACCGCCAAACAGCTCTACCCGGCAACCGGCCTGGGCCAGGAAGTAGGCGCAGGCCAGGCCCGCTGCCCCGCCGCCCAGGACGGCCACCTGAGAGCTGCCGCCCCCGGACTGCGGCTGGGGCCAGCCCTCGGGGCCGGCGCTCTCCGCCAGCCAGCGCAGTAGCGCCGCGATGGGCACCGGTGAGCCGGCGAAGGAACGCCGGTAGCAGGCACGCTCGCAGAGCCGGTCCGCCGGGCAGACGGTGCCGCAGAGGCTGCCGAAGGGCGTGCGTGAGTGCAGTTCGCGGGCGGCGCCGGCGTAGTTGCCCGCCTCCATACGCCGCAGGATGGCGGGGATGTCGACTCCGGCCGGGCAGGCATCCACGCACGCCGGCTGCTCGCACCCCTGACAGAGTGCCGCCATCCAGCGGGCGTTCTCCTCGTTGAGCGGCGCGCCCGCCGCGGGAGCACTCCGCCGGTAGGGCGCGTCCACGATATGGACGTACTGCCGGTCGAAGCGTCGGGAGTCGTACTCAGGCAGGCGCAGGTCGCGCAGGACCATGTTGGCGGCGCCGACGCCGGAGACGGTAGTGGCCGGGGCGCCGGTGGCCATCACGGTGGAGTCGCCACAGATGTACAGGTTCTTCCACTCGCTGCGCGCGTGGAGGCGCTTCATCATGTGCTGACCGAGGGCGTTTTTCGGCCCGCCGACCGCGCCCCAGTTCTTCAGCAGGTAGCGCTCGATGGTGGTGGGCGAACCCACGATCATTGTCTCGACGTGGTCGCCGAAGCCGGGGAAGTGCTTCTCGACCTGGTCGAGCATGAGCTGGGCTTGCGCCTCTTTCTGGGCCAGATAGGCGGGGCTGCCGTCCTCCGGTGAGCCGGGCGCCGGCCACTTCTCCAGGTTGGGGGCGATGGCCATGATGACCATCTTGCCGGTCGGGCCGAGGGTATCGTCCACCAGGGAGTTGATGTAGAGGGTGAGGTCGCCGCTATCAATGACCTTGCGGTTCTCGATGAAGATCTCCCAGGGCATGATGTCGGCGGGGAGCGCGGCTCGGTCCACCACCATATAGAGCGTCATGCTGGGGAAGGTGGGCACGAGGCCCTGGGCCCACTGCAGCCGTTCGGGACTGATGTGCTCCGGGCGCACGAGCTTACCGTACAGGTTCCAGACGGTGGCGTTGGCGACGACGCGTTGGGCCGCGATCTCGGTGCCGTCGGCCAGGCGCACGCCGTAGGCCTGCCCGTCGCGCATGAGAATCTCGTCCACCATGGTGCGGTAGAGGACTTGGCCGCCCAGGCGCTCGAAGGCTTTCTCGATCTTGTTGGGCAACATCCGCGCCCCACCGGCCGGGTAGTAGACACCGCCCACGTGGTTGTCCAGAAACATGGTGGCGGCCAGCACGGCGGGCGTCTCGTCGGACGTCGTGTAGCAGTAAGCCGAGCACAGCTTGTCGAAGAAGTTGATGACTGCCTCGCTGGTGAAGTACTGGTCCAGCAACGAGCGCACGCTTACGTTGAGCAGCTTCTGCATCCGGATCATCGCTAAGGGGCCGGCGAGCAGCCGCCGCAGCCCCTGTCGCGGCGAGAACTCAGACGGCGGGACGATCACCTCGTTCTTGAGGACGATGACCTCGTACATGCGGTAGAGGTCGCGGTAGAAGGCGCGGAGGGCGTCGTGCTCGCCCGGGAAGAGACGATCCAGGTCCTGCAAGTAGCGCTCGATCTCGCGCCAGAAGACGATCGGCTGGCCCTCGAAGGTCATGCGGGCCATGGGCGCGTGCTCCAACACCTCGACGGGCTCCTCGAGTTCGTTCATGAGGAAGCGGAAGGGCCGGAAGCCGCGCTCGCCGAAGCCGTAGAGCATGGCGGTGCCCACGTCGAAGGTGATGCCGTCGCGGCGGAACGAGGTGCAGGAACCACCGGGCTTGTCCTGCTGCTCCAGCATCAGGACGGAGAGACCGCGCTTGGCCAGCAGGCCGGCGGCGGTCATCCCGCCCAGCCCGGCGCCGACTACCACGACGTCGTAGGAGTCCGCCAGGACCCTATCGCGCACGATCTTCATGCCGCTAGCCACCTTTGCCTTTCAGGATGTGCTCCGCCGCCAGCCTGCCGGTGAGCGCGGCGATCGGCAATCCGCCGGGAGAGAAGCTCCAGTGCCCGGCAGTGAGCAGCCCCGGGACGGGAGTAAGGACGGTGTCACGCATCTTGAGCAGACTGCCCCGCGCCAAGCCCCGTCCGCGACGATAGGACCAGCCCATGATGGCGCCCTCGCTGTTGGCGGTCCGGGTCGCGACGGTGCGCGGGGTGGCGGCGAAGCTGAACTCGATGCGGTCGGTCAGGCCGGGAATGAGACGCTCCAGGCTCGCCACCATCTGGTAGGCACTGCGTTCCTTAAGGGCGGCGTAGTGCGCGGGAGTGCCCTCCCAGCCGCCACCGTACCGCCAAGATGTCATGGCGCTTACCACCAATCCGGTCTTGCCCGGTGGCGCCAGGTGCGGCCGGTGCAGACAGGGGATGGAGATCTCCTGCGGTACCCGGGCGAAGTAGTCCTCGCGGTTGATGCGGTCGGTGTCGGTTATGCCCTCTCGGTCGGGCAAGTAGAAGAGGTGATCGCAGCCCTGGGTAGCCAGGTCCTCTGGGGGCAGATCTAGCCCCAGAAACACGTTGAAGACGGAGTGGGAGACCTCGGCGTGCGCGAGCTTGGCGGCGAACTCAGTGGGAAGCAGCGTGTCGGGAACCAGTTGTGTCAAGGCCTGGCGGAGGTCACAGGCGGCGACGACCTGTGCGGCCCGGTACTCCTCGCCGGTAGCCAGGCGCACGCCGCGGGCACGGCCGCCCTCCAGCAGCACTTGCTCGACGCGAGCCCGCAGCCGCATCTCGCCGCCCGCGGCCGTCACCGCTTCTGCCAGCGCCTGGGGGATGGCCTGAATGCCGTCCCGGGGATAGTAGTAATCCAGGAACATGCGCCAGTAGCCGAGGCCGAAGAAGACGCTGGTGCCCTCGGGGAAGACCTCGGCAAGGAGGTTGATGAGCGACTGGTCGGTCAGCTTGCGGCTCAGGTAGGGCCGGAGCTCGCCACGCATCAGCCCGGCGGCGCGAGGTAGTCGCGTCAGCGCTGACCCATGGCGCCGCAGCCACTCCTTCTGGGCCGCCTTGCCGGATCCGGCGGGCTGCATGAACGGTATAGGGAAGGTCAGGGCCGCGTCCAGCAGCCGGTAGACAGCGCCGACGTCGTCCAGCACGTGCCGCAGACCCGCCCGCTCGGGGGGAAAGAGCGACTCCAGCAAGCCGAAGTAGGCCTCGATGTCGGCCAGGCCACGAATGGGCTGCATCTGCCCGTCAGTGATGATGGCGACCGGGCTGGGCTGAAGCTCTACCTGGTCCAGGAGGCCCAAGAGAGACAGCGTCGGCAGTAGGATGGCGCTGTTCTCCACCGCCTTGATGCCGCCGTCGAACAGGTATCCACTGCGCCAGAAGGAGTCGAAGAGGCCGCCGACCCGATCAGACTGCTCGCAGACCAGGACGCTGGCACCGCCGCGAGCCAGGAAGGCAGCGGCGGTGAGGCCGGCCAACCCGGCGCCGATGACGATGGCATCGAAGTCGGTGCGGCCGGGCGAGGACGCGCAGGTGTCAGAGCCAGGGTTGGTGGGCACCGGGCCATTATGGCTACACCCTGATCTCGGCACAAAGCTAAGCGGATGCGCTTGTGGGTGATAGCCAGTGGCGTCTGGTAGCGACCAGGCCGAAGTCCTCCAGCACTGGCTCCGGCCGTAGAGACCCCGTGAGCGTACCTCCGGCCTGAGGGGATGGAGTCAGCCGACCGGGGCCACCGGCTGCCGGATGATCGTTCGTAGACGCTCCGGCTTGGTGCGGCCCGGGTCGCTGAGGTAGATCTCGTGGTGCCGGCCGCGGGGGGCGTACCCTTGCGTGCCGATCCATTCCGCCAGTAGCTCGATGGTGGCGGTCTCTTCGGCGTAGGGGCCGACATGAAGGACCTGGGCGCTAAGGCCTTCGTCGAACCGCACCAGCTTGGCCGCATCCAGCGCAGGCACGTCGCCACGCTTGCGGCGGACGGCGGCGGCCGCCTCGGCCACCATGGCTGCCGTGATAAAGGATGGCTGCAGGATCATGGCGATCCAGGACCAGTTGCTCTTCTCCTCCGGGACGAAGACCTCGCTTCCCTCGGTGTACCAGATGGTCTCCAGGGGCATGATGTTCCAGTCGGGCACGTCGGAGTCGGTCTTGCGCCCGAACTTCATGGTGTAGGAGAGGGAGTAGAGCGCCTGTATGGCGTTTGGGTAGGCGTCGGAGGCGTTGGGGTCGCCCTGCCCGTGCACCACCAGGAAGTTGCCCTCGGGCACGGTCACGAGGGCTGGCTTCTTGGTGGCGTTGTAGAGGCCGGCCCACTCCTTCTTGAGGTCCACCTTGTCCATTGTAGCCTCCGCGATGGTGGCGATGGGCTAGCGAGCGCCACCGCCCTCGACCCGGGTCTTGAGCGCCTGGTTCATAGCGTCCAGGCCCTGCCTGGTCTTCTCGTCGGAGGCGCCCAGCAGGCCGCGCAGGAGGCCGCTTGTGGCTCCCTGCTGCACCAGCCGCGTCCGGCCATCCGGGAGCGGTTCCAGGGTACAGGACTGCTCGCTGGCCAGCAGAATCGGCAGCCCCCAAGCGGCTCCTTGCCAGCGTAGCTGCCGGTGCCGCTCGCAGTTGAGCACCCGGCCTTTCAGGCCGACGGCGCGGCTCTGGGGCGGCTGCAGGCGCAGACTTAGCTGGGCGTCCGTCTTGGCGGTACCACTAGCGCTGGTTATGAGCGGATTCCAGCTGGAGTAGGAGGCGAAGTCGGTGAGGACCTGCCAGACACGTTCAGGAGAGGCGCTGATCTCGATCTCGGCACGGACGTCGTCCACGAGAACCTCCTATCTGCCCGGTCTTCCCGGAGGCGGAAGCACAGCCGCCGAATCAGGTGGTCACGAAGCAGGTAGACAGACCCTCTACACGGTGCCCGAGGGATCCGAGTCCGGACGCCCCCGGGCAAGCCCGGTCCTAGCTCACATCTCTTCCTGGAAGGTGTGGCGATGGCGCTTGCGGGCGTCGAGCATGGCACGGCGGATCATCTCGTGCACTTCCATGGGGTTGGTGATGTTGCGCAGTGTTACCTCGGGCGCGGAGGGGTCGTGGCTATGGACGATGATGTCGCCCACGTTAAGGACCCGCTCGCTGAGGTTCTGCTTATGGTCAATGTCCTGCAGGCGGACCAACTCGATGTCCTGACGGTCCTTGGTCACTAGGCCGCGCGTGATCCGCAGGCGCTCGCTAGTGAGCATGTAGGTCTCCACCAGCGAGAGAAACGGGCGCCCCTCCCAGAGTACGACTTCTTCTTCGTCGTCCGCCAGTTCGGTCGTGGGCACTGATTCCGCGAGCCCGACGGAGTTCACATCGGCGAGCACCTCGTTCACGGCCACCAGTACCCCGTCGGTAATGGAGTTCACCAGCGCCTGGAGTTGCTCCTCCGGAATGGAGGATACCTCCACGCCACTCTGGGCCATAGATTGCCAGATGCGCGCCGACACCTTGCTGCGAACTTCTTCTACGGACGGCATGGACCCTCCTTGCACGGGGCCGTGTTTCGCTCGGCTGGGCCGCGCCAGAAGACAGCCCGGCTCGGCCATGATACCGAGCTGGCTACATGATATGAGTTTGGGCCTCCCGTTTCAAGGGGGCGAGGGGGCCAGGTGCACAAGATCCGGCGCCCGGCCGCGGAGCGTCTCGCGGTTGCGGCCGGGCAGCACGGGGCGCTAGCGGTAACGGGACTCGGCCTGCCACATGTCCGGATTGGGGCCGATCTTGGCCTTGACTGCCTCCGTGGCGGCGCTCAGTCGTTGCACCACGCCGTCATCGAGTTTCAGGTCGGCAGCTTGGGCGTTGATGCGCAACTGGGCCGGATTGCCCGCCCCGGCGAGCACCGAGGTGACGCACGGTTGGTGTAGCAGCCAGGCAACCGCCAGGTTGGCCATGGGCACGGCGAGCTCGTCGGCTATGGCATCGATCTCGGCCAGGGCCTGGAACACCTCTTCTTCCGCTCCCTCTTGGCCGTGCCGAACGCCCTCGCGCTCGCAGGAGTAGATGCGGGTGACGGCGCGGCCACTGGGCACCTCATCGGCGGAGTGCCAGCGGCCGGTGAGCAAGCCTTGCGCCAGGGGGCTGTAGCAGAGCATGCCCACCTCGTTGGCGAAGCAGGCGTTACCGATCTCGTACTCGATGGCGCGCCAGAGCAGCGAGTAGGGCAACTGGTTACATTCCACCCGGCCCCAGCGCAGCGCCTCCGACAGGTCGTGCACGCCGAAGTTGCTTACCCCGACGGCCCGCACCTTTCCCTGCTCCAGTAGCGTCTGCATGGCGGCCATGGTTTCCTCAAGCGGGACGGTGCGGCTGGGCCAGTGGATCTGGTAGAGGTCAATGTAGTCTGTCCCGAGCCGCCGGAGGCTGCCCTCGCAGGCGCGGATCAGATCCTCGCGACCGAGATGGTCGGCGCTGACCTTGGTGGCGATCACCGCCTGGGGACGGCGGACGCCAAGGGCCCGCCCGAGGACGACCTCGGAGTGGCCATTGCCATAGCCCTCGGCGGTGTCGAAGAAGTTGATTCCGACCTCGAACGCGGTGCGGATGGTCTGCTCCGAGAGCTGCTCGTCCCGGTCGCCCCAGTAGGGTCCGCCGCCGAAGGCCCAACAGCCCAGGGCGATGGCGGAGACGTTGAGGTCGGTGCGTCCTAGTGGGCGATACTGCATCTGCTTCTCCTAACGCTGGCGATGTGATGGAAACTGATGGGTTACGCTTGCGAGTTGCCGTCGCGCGAGGACCAGCGCTGCCGCAGGGCCTCGGCCAGCCGGGCGAACTGCTCCGCCTTGGTACCGTCGGCGAAGACTTCCGCCCCGGCGAACAACTGCACTCCCCAGGAAGGCGTGGCTGCCTCGGTGAGGCAGGTCATGCCGGCGGGGAAGTCGAGGACGTCCAGGATGGGCTGAAGAAGACGGCGGCGCGGCACGAAGTCGCGCGAACCATCCATGAACTCCCCCGCCCACGTCGCCGGCCGGCCCGACTTCTGGGCGTAGATGAGGGGGGTGAAGACGTCCACCAGCGGCGCGAGCAGGCGGTAGTCCTGGGCGAAGATGCGGCTGAGGGCGCCGTCGAACTCGTCCGGCGTCCAGGGGCACATGTAGATGCCCACCAGGCAGTGGCGCCGATGGGAGCGAATGATGGCGGAGTACTTCGCCCCCAGCCGGGCGATGCGGAGGCACTTGTGGTTGCGCCAGGCGCGGGCGTGGCGGGAGAGGATCTCCGCCGGGCCGGACACGTCCAGGCCGCTGGCGGCGCGAAAGGTCTCCACGCAGTCGGGGCAGAAGCAGCTCTCCTGGAGGTCGGGCTCTGGAGTCTCGAACCAGCCGGCATAGGTCAGGTAGTCCAGCCAGATGCCGGCGGGCTCGTACTTCTCCACGCCCGCCACGAGCCGTTCCTCGATCTGATCCAGGAACCAGGCCTGGGAGAGACAGATGCCCTGCACGAGGGATCCGTAGCGGATGGGCTTGCCGTCGGCGCCTGTGGGGATCAGCTCAGGGTAGCGGCGAAAGTCGGCACGGAAGGTGGGGAACTCCACGCAGGCGGCTAGGCCGTGCTGGTCGCAGGCGTCAAAGGCCTTCGCGTCGAAGCCGTGGAACCAGACGGCGTTGACGCCGTGCTCTACCAGAGAGGCGGCTCGATCCAGCGCACCGCCACCATATGGTCCGACGAGGGGCTCGGGCAGCATGGGCATATCCTAACGGAAGGCCACTGGCAGGTGGGTGCGGCTGATCTTGGCGGCGATTCGCAGCCGCACGTTGATGATCTGGTTGTTGCCGAGCACCAGTCCGCCATCCAGCGCGGTGGCTTGGATGCCGACATAGCAGATATCGGTGGCGCCCGGTGTCGTGCTGGGCAGGTAGTTGCTGTTCACCGAGAAGGTAAGAGCCTGGCCGGGAGTGCCGACGGGCGGGAAGGCCGTCAGCCAGGGTCAGTTGTACTGCGCCACCCAGTTGAACGAGCCGGCGCCGGTGTTCTCCACCTTGACCGCCGTCGTGGTGCCGCGGGAGGCGCTCAGGTCGAACAACAGGAGCGCCTGGTCGGCCACGCTGAGCCGGGGACGGATCTCGACGCCGCTGCCGTCCAGGTTGGCGACGGCGAAGTTCTGCCAGTAGGGCCCGTAGGCGACGACGTCCAGGGTGCCGCCGCCGGTGTGGTAGTCCCAAACGCGCAAGTAGCCCCCGTTCTTCTCGATGGTCATGGCGTTGGGCCGACTGTCGGCGTTGGCGTCGCCCAGCCGCAGCACCGGGGCCCAGACGTTGTCGCCCACGGCGACTCGGCGCTCGATGCGGTCGCCGTCGGCAGGCAGGCGCGGATTCAAAGTGTAGAGGGTGGCCTGGGAGCCGACGGTAAGGGCGACGATCTCGGGCACGCCGTCGGCGTTGGTATCGGCCAGGCGGATGTCGGCCGGGGCGGTGGGGAAGCCCCAGCGGCCCACGTCCTTCCAGGTGGAGACGCCGGTGGGCTCGATGGCGTACACGGCGGCGGGCACCATGCCGGAGAGGGCCGGCTGCGGCCGCATGATCACCAGCTCGGTGTTGCCGGCGCCGTCGACGTTACCGATCTTGGCTCGCGTCCAGCTCTCCAGGTCGCCGATGGTGGCTTGGAAGTGGGTGATGGTGGGGGCGCGTCCATCGATGACGATGACGATGCGGCCCTGCCGGGTCAGGACGACATCGGCGCCACCGTCGTTGTTGATGTCGCCCAGGTCCAGGTCGACGAAGCCGCCGGCGGTGGGCAAGTCCCACATGGGGCCGCTCTGCCACTGCCCGGAGACGGGGTTGAACTTGAAGGCGACCACATGCGCTTGGATGACGCCCTCATTGGCAGTGCGGATGGCGACGATCTCGTCGCGCCCGTCTAGGTCCAGGTCGCCACAGACGACGTGCGTCCACACGTTGGGGTTGACGCTGACGGTGAGGGTGGGCACGGTGGGAGCGATGCCCTGCTTGACGGCGTTGGGATCCCAGGTGTTGAGGACGGGGCCCGGTTGGCCGACGACGTAGCCTCCGATGGCGACGATCTCGCGGCGGCCGTCGCCGTCAAAGTCTCCCGCCGCGACGTCGTAATAGGGCCCACCGAAGGAGTCGTACTTGCCGGTGAGGTCGACGGTTCCGGGTTCGACCATGAAGTCCTGAATGACGATGCGGCCGTCGTTACGGTTGATGAGGATGACCTCATCGGTCCCGATGATGGCCTCGGTCAGCAGCTCCGCCTCCGGCTCCTCGTCCTGGGCGAGCGCTGCCGAGGGAGCGACCAGGAGGCCCAACAGCAACAGGACGGTAAAGAGGATCTGAGCGGGGGACGTGAATAAGCTGCGTCGCGTTCGAGTGCCCATGACCTAACCCTCCAACCAGCGGGAAACGATAGGGCTGATTCGATTGCCTTCCATGGAAGTCTAGCACAGGAGGCCGGTGCTGCCTACGAGTCGGCGGCCGTGCTGCTGGGGGCCTCGGTGGTGTGGGCAAAGCGTTAGTGTCTCCTAGATACTATCCGATACGGCCACTGGCGCGAGGGCGGCCTCTGTGGTATAAGGGGAATAGGCCCGCACACTAGATAGCGGGTGGAATGCCACTGCACGATTGCGACGCCTGCGGACTGACATCCCAAGGTCGGAGAGTGTAGTACGGCAGTTGAATACCCAAAGGGGGTGCCGGTAACATGGCAGAGCGGATCGAGGGGACAGTCAAGTGGTTCAGCCGGGACAAGGGCTACGGCTTCATCATCCCGGACAATGGCGGGAAGGATGTTTTCGTGCATTACTCCGCCATTGAGGGAGCCGGCTTCCGCAACCTCGAGGAAAACGACCGGGTTGAGTTCGAGATCGAGGACTCGGCCAAGGGTCCGCAGGCGGCGCACGTCAGCCGCTTGGGCGGTGGTCAGGTGCAGTCGACAGGCTGGACGCAGCAGAGTTAGCGCACAGTAACCAGTCAAGCCGCATAATGTCCGCCCCGGTCTCCATAGGCCGGGGCGGTGTTGTTTCTGGAGCCGCGGTGCTGCCGGACCTGTTCGCGCGGGGAGGTGCTATTTGGGTGGCCTCGGCTGGTTGGCTCGGTTAGGAGCGATCCTGGCATTGGCCGGCATGGTTGGGGGATGCGCCGCTCGGGCAGATCACTCCTGGCAGCAGGCCGATCTTGCCGCACCGGCGTCGGCCACCGTGCTGGACGTGGGCTTCACCGAAGCGGGTGCGGCGGTGGTCGCCCTCTACGAACCGGCCGGGCTCTACCTCTCGGCGGATGGCGGCGAGTCGTGGCGGTGGATCGGCCAATCGCTAGGTGGTCTCGCGCCTATGGCGGTGCAGCCCCAAATGCCTGGTGGCGGCCTGTGGGTGGGCACCGGGGCAGGATTGTATCTGCTGGCCGACGATGCCGCTTTCCCCATCGATGGGGTGGCGGCTCTGGTTTACGACCTAGCCGGTGCGGAGCGAGGGGTCTGGGCAGCGACTGAGGACGGCCTCTACCTCTGCTCGGCGGCCGTATGCGAACCCCGCGGCCCTCGCGGTCCGGCGCTTTCAGTCGCGTCCTCGCCCGAGATGGTCTGTGCCGGCATGGCCGAGGATGGTCTCTGGTGCGCCGCGGCGGGCGGCGATTGGCAGCGAGTCGACGACGCGATGATAGACCTGGTGAATGACATCGCCTTGGGTCCCGACGGGTCGGCCATGCTGGTGTCGCGGGGCGGCCTGCACCGGCGCTTCGGCGGTGCAGAAGTGGAGCCGTTGGCGCTCCCCGGGGGCGCAACCGCCCGGGTGGTTGATTGGCGCGCGAGTCTGTGGTGGGTGGGGACCGCCGAAAGCGGAGTTCTCAGCAGCGCAGACGGAGGCCTGACCTGGTCGGCCGCTCAGCCGGCCTCAGCGTGGCCGGAGATAGCGTCTCTGGGTGGCGACGCGGGCGGCCGGCTGCTGGCCGGGACGTATGGTGTCGGGCTGCTCCGCTCCAATGACGATGGTGCCACTTGGGAGCCGGTCGGAGCCGGCCCCGGCCGGTGCCCGGTCTACAGCCTGCTCAGCAACGATGAAGGCCTGCTCTTCGCCGGGACGGCCGATGGAGTTTACCAGGCTCCCTCCCCGGCGGCGCCGTGGCAGCCACTGACCGATGACGGGGGTCTGGGCGCCACCTACGGACTTGCCTGGTCGGAGGGTGACCTCCTTGCCGGTACGGGCGGGGGCGTGTACCGATGGGACGAATCGGGCGGCCGGTGGACGTTTCTGACCGAGGCTCTGGGCCGGCAAGTGATCTTCAGCGTGGCGCCAGACCCTCACCGCCGGCAGAGCATTTGGGCCGGCTCTTGGGGAAACAACGTGCTTCGCTCTGTGGACGGCGGTTCCACCTGGGCGCCAGTGCATGGAGGGCTGGAGACGCTGTCCGTCTACAGCCTGGCCTTCTCGCCGGATGAAGCGGATAGCGTCTACTTGGGCACGGTTGAGGGACTGCGCTGCAGCCAGGACACGGGCCTCTCCTGGGCAGCCTGTGGGCTAGACCGTGAGACGGTATTCGCCCTGGCGTCCTCGCCGGTGAGTGGGTTCACGCTCTACGCTGGCACCACCAGTGGAGCCTGGCGAACGCTGGACGGTGGCGACTCTTGGTCAAGGATGGCGCTGCCGCACGCGACTACCGTGTACAGCATCGCGGTCGTGGCCGAGCGGCCCGATCTGCTTGTAGCCGGGACCGAGGGACGTGGAGTGTGGCGCAGCGGTGATGGCGGCCGCACCTGGCACTCCTGGGGGCTGGAGGGCCGGAGCGTGTACGCTCTTCTCGTGCTTCCCGACGGGACCGTGATGGCGGGGACGGACGACGGCCTCTACTGGACCCAACCCTAGTTGGTCAGCGCATCAGACGCACGTGGCGGACCTGCATGCCCTCGTAGCGGATGTCCTGTTGCGTGCGCGGTCGTGGGCTGAGTTCCAGGCGTAGAACGTTGGCGCCGGAGCGCAGGAACTCGGCGGGGACCTCAAGAGCGGAGGTCGTCCACACCGAGGTGAAAGGAGTGCGGCCGATCACCGGCAGGGCCGCGTCCAGCCGGTGGTTGTTGATGTAGATGAGGTTGGCCTGCTCCTCCACCTGCATCGTCTCCAGAACGAGGCGCCAGGAGCCGGACCCCTGATCGTCAAGGTAGAAGGTAGTCTCCCAGGTTCGAGCCGGCGCCGTACCCCCATGCGGTTTGGCCCAGTGCGGATAGGCTATGTCGGTGTCGCTGAGCCTCACGATAACGTCGGCGGCCAGCGCCTCTACCGATTCCGGCCGATACGTGAGGCGCCGGAGCATTGCCCGGAGAGCGTTCGCGGCCCGCGACCGGCGCAGAAGCCGCGTGTCTTCGAGCACATCCAGCGCCGGGCGCACCGTCCCGTCGGGATCTATCAGGCTGAAGCCGGACATGGGGTCATGGGGAGCCAAGTGGGGCGCCAGGTTCCAGACCGTGAGTAGGGGCACGCGAGGGTAAGCGCGGGCGGTCAGAGCAAAGGCGCCGGCGAGGTAGTCGGCCTGGTCCGACAAGGTAACCATTTGCCAGGTGTCCGCCGGATCGGTGGGCCCCACCGTCCAGCCGAACTCGGTCACCCAGAGGGGCATCGCTGCCACTCCCTGCTCGCGTAGCAGCTGCTGCCAGGTGTGAAGGCGGCTGAACACAAGGCCGTGGTGTTCGGAAGCAGGCGCTATTGGAGGCTGGGCGAAGCCGTAGGGGTGCACCGCCTGGGCGTCCCAGGTCGTGCCCTGGCCGGGCGCATAGAGAGCCTGGAGAAAGTCGAGGTCCGACATCGCCTGGGGGTCGCTCTGGTTGGTGGGAGCCAGACCGGCGGCGATGACCAAGGCTCCCGGGTCGCCCTGGCGGGCGGCTCCGGCGCCGGCTTCGAGCAGGGCACGATAGCCGGCGGGATCGGGCTGCTGCCCATTCCACTCCGCCGCCAGGTTGGGCTCATTCCAGATGATGTAGGCCTGCACGCGGCCGCGGTAGCGCGCCGACACCCTCTGGACATAGGCGGCGTAGGCCTCGAGTTGCACCGGCGGCGAGTGTCCGGTGCGGACGGCCCACTCCGGCGGATGGTCCAGTCGTAGGACCAGGTTGAGCCCGTAGTGCTCGCAGGCGCGTACCAGCCAATCAGCGTACTCCCAATAGTACTCGCCCGGCACGGGCTCTACCTGTCGCCACTCCAGCAGCTGGACAATCGTCCGAAACCCGGATCGCGCCGCCTGCTGCAGTACGGCGTCGTCGGCACTGATGGTGTGCACCGCCGGAACCGGACCGGCGGTCGTCACCCAGAGCATCGCGGACAGCGCGGCTACCACGCCGGCCAAGATGAGACTCCGCCTCATGGCAACGCACCTTCGCCCACCGGGTGGTTCGGCAGCAGTTCTGCTCGTCTCATGCGCCCATGATGGTCCGGCTCGACGCCGAACTGCAAGCAGGAACGCCGGCCGCGGGCATCTTGGCGAGCGCCCGTGGTTGCTGTAGATTGGGCGGCAGTGATGGACGGGGAGGCGGCGCACATGGCCGATCAAGAGTTGAGTCTTCGCTACGGAATGAACCCCCACCAGGCTCCGGCCAAGGTGTTTGTGGACGAGGGCACGCTGCCCATCGAGGTGCTCAGCGGCAGGCCGGGGTACATCAACCTGCTGGACGCGCTCAACTCCTGGCAGTTGGTACGCGAACTGCGACAGGCGGTGGGCCTTCCGGCAGCGGCTAGCTTCAAGCACGTCAGCCCGGCCGGGGCGGCGGTGGCAGTGCCGCTTACCGACGAACTGCGCCAGGCTTACTTCGTCTCGGGAGAGCTCTCGCCCTTGGCGACGGCTTACGCTCGCGCCCGCGGTGCCGACCGTATGTGCTCCTTTGGCGACTGGGCGGCGCTGAGCGATGTCGTGGATGTGCCCACGGCACAGATGCTCCGTCGGGAGGTTTCCGACGGGGTGATCGCGCCGGGTTACGAGCCGGAGGCGCTGGCGATCCTCAAGGAGAAGAAGGGCGGCGCCTACCCGGTGATCCGCATTGACCCGGACTACGTGCCGCCGCAGCAGGAGACGCGCCAGGTCTTCGGCGTGCGCTTCGAGCAGAAGCGCAACGACGCCCTGCCCGGCGCCGACACCTTCGCCAAGGTGGTCACCCAACAGAAGGAGATCAGCGAGGACGCCAAGCGAGACATGGTGGTGGCCTTCATCACCCTCAAGTACACCCAATCCAACTCGGTCTGCCTGGTGAAGGACGGCCAGGTGATCGGCAATGGGGCCGGTCAGCAGTCGCGGGTGCACTGCACGCGCCTGGCCGGGGGCAAGGCCGACACCTGGTGGCTGCGGCAACACCCGGCGGTGCTGCAGATGCAGTTCCGCAAGGGCGTGGGCCGGCCGGAGCGAGACAACGCCATCGACCAGTTCCTGCGGGAGGACGTCATCCCGGCGGAGGAGCGGCTCTGGCGGGAGAGCTACCGTACCGTGCCCGACCGCCTGACGGCGGACGAGCGCCGCGCCTGGCTGGATAAGCTGGACGGCGTGACCCTAGGCTCGGACGCGTTCATCCCCTTCCCCGACACCATCAACCGGGCGACTCAGAGCGGCGTGCGCTACATCATGCAGCCGGGCGGCTCGGTGCGGGACGAAGACGTGATCACCGCCTGCGATGAGTACGGCATGGTGATGGTCTACACCGGAGTGCGCCTGTTCCACCACTAGGAGCGCCGGTTGCCAGTTGTTGTTGCCGGAAACGGCCCCTCCCGAGACTACGGGAGGGGCCGTTCTCCTTTGACGAGTAGTACCCGCTACCGCTTGAGGAAGAAGCGTGCGAAGTTGCTGGCGTAGGTGGGCAGGCGGCGCCAGGTGTCGGGTGAGGTGGCGCGCTGCAGGATGCGCTTGGGGCGGAAGTAGAAGCGGCGATAGGCTTCGTGGAACTTGCGCTCCACCAACTCGGCGGTCATGTCGCCCATCTCGAAGCGGGCGTGCTCGCCATGGATGGCCAGGTCGTGGTAGCCGGTGGCCAAGAGGCGCCCCTTCTGTTGCACCAGCTCGTACAGCTCCGTCCCCGGCAATGGGTCGGCCATCATGAAGTTGGCCAGGTCGGGATCCAGCTCGAGGGCGAGGCGAATGGTGTCGTCCATGGTGGCCTCGGTCTCGCCAGGCAACCCAAAGATGAAGAAGCCCATGGTCTGCAGGCCGGCTGCCTTGGCATTGGCAAAGGCAACGCGCACGTCGCCGATCTTCTGTCGCTTCTTGATGGAATCGAGGATGTCCTGGTTGCCGCTCTCCACCCCGAAGCCGACGCGACGGCAGCCGGCCTGCTTCATGAGGCGGAACAGCTCGGCGTCCGAGTGATCGGCGCGCATCCCGTGGATGGTGACCCAGGGCACGCCCGCCAGACCGCGCTCAATCAGTAGGCGGCAGATCTCCTTGGCCCGGTCCAGGTTGAGGTTCCAGACATCGTCGGTGACGCCGATTTCGGTGGCGCGCATTTCGCGTACCAGGTAGCCCCACTCTTCCACGACCTTCTCGGGGGAGCGGGGTCGCCAGGTGTTGCCGGTGATGGGCTTGGAGCAGTAGATGCACTGGTAGGGGCAGCCGCGCGAGGTCAGGATGGTGTAAGCGCGGGCATCCTTCTGCAGGCCATCCGTGAGGGGCTGCAGGTTCGTATAGCGCTCGATGGCGAAGAGGTGATAGGCGGGCCAGGGTAGCGCGTCTATGTCCTGCCGCAGCGGGCGGGCGGCGTTGTGCCGAACCTTGCCCTCGCCGTCGCGGAAGGAGAGGCCGGCTATGCTTCGCCAAAGGTCGGCGCCGAAGCGACGCCCGTCCGGATGGTCCCGGCCCGGATCGGCCTCGAGGGCGCGCAGCACCTCAATGATGGTCTCCTCCGCCTCGCCGCGCACGACTAGATCCACCTGAGGCTTGGCCAAGCTCTCGGCCGGGTGCAGGGTGAGGTGAGGGCCGCCCATGAGCGTCACGGCGCCGGCTTGCTTAGCCGTAGCGGCCGCCTGCCAGGCCTCCTCGATCAGCGGGGTCGGGCTGGAGATGCCGACGACGTCGTAGCTGCCGGCGGCCAGGCGTTCGGCCAGCGAAGCGCTCTCGACGCACTCCTCGTAGATCTCGACGGGGTAGCCGTGCTGGAGGAGGGAGCCGGCTAGGTAGCCGAGCCCCATGTGTATGTGAGCCCGCGAGTCCCACACCTTGGAGGCGGGGCTAACGAGAAGGATAGGGCAGCCACGGAGGCACGGAGACACGGAGGCACTCATAGGATTAGCCGTTTCACTCCTTGCTTGAGGAGGTGAGTGTTGAAGTTAATCAGCAGCCCGACTCTCTTGCCGGCCAGCCGCAAGTAGGTCAGCAGCTGAGCGGTGAAGACGGGATCCTGCCGCTCGACGCTCTTAACCTCGACCACGACTGAGTCGGCGACAAGTAAGTCGAGACGATACTCGCCGATCTCGCGTCCTTTGTACGCGAGGGGGACCGGCACCTGCCGGGCATAGGGTAACCCGCGCAGATCGAACTCGACTGCCAGGGCTTCCTCGTAGACGGACTCAAGCAAGCCCGGACCAAGGTGACGGTGCACCTCGATGGCAGCACCGATGATCTGCTCGGTGACCTGGTTGATCCTCTCCACTCAGCCTCTCTGTGTCTCTGTGCCTCTGTGGCTTGCCTCGACCGTCTGGGCACGGCGGCGCTTGCGGAGCCAGAGGAGACCGCCGGGGATGCTGCTCACGTAGATGATGAGCTGCATCAGGAGAGACACCGTCAGTGCGCCGGCCGGAGTGGCGACACCGCCGAGGTTGGAGTAGAGCAGATCGTACGCGCCCTGGTTGACGCCGAGTCCGCCCAAGGATGGTACGATCAGAGGTGCGAAGGCCAGCATCGGGTTG
>ERZ747221.1608-NODE-1608-length-22003-cov-3.753763_pt1 | contig 22003 bp, 18 predicted proteins | sample MGYA00374949_ERZ747221 | MGnify/ENA primary metagenome ERZ747221 (study PRJEB28779, sample SAMN05720172) | bioreactor metagenome | isolation source: Anaerobic biogas reactor | place: USA:Washington, USA | collected 2015-08-08 ... | reverse complement strand
GTTGACACTTCGGTACTCATCGATTTTCTTAAAGGCCAAACCAATGAAAAAATTCAGCTCTTCGACGAAATCTTGTCCCGAAATATAGATTTCGGTTTTTCCTCGTATACCTTTCAAGAGGTTTTACAAGGCGCACAAAATGAAAAGGAATACGAACAATTGCACGACTATCTTTCCACCCAAATTATCTATTTCTTACCCGAAGAAACTGCCACCTATGAAAAGGCGGCGCGGTTCTATTTTGACCTGCGCCGCAAGGGCATAACACCCCGCAGCACAATAGATGTTCTAATTGCATTAACCGCAATAGAAAATAATCTTTTGCTTTTGCATAATGATCGTGATTTTGATTTGATGGCCAAGCAGGTGGAGACCCTGAATATCCTTAAAGCCATATGAAATAGGCTGTTCTTTCAGCTCTTTTCATATCTCCATGCCCTGCTGCAGGGTAAACGTAAGAAACTCTTAAGAAATTTATCCGGTTTTTTGTCAGCCTTGCCACTTAAGGTATAGTCAAGGTTCTTGGGTTTGCTATTTACTGAATGAAGGGTGGTGATAAATATGGAAAAACAACGGGTCCTAGTGGTCGATGATGACCGGGAAATCGTTAATGCCATCGCCATCAACCTCCAGAATGAGGGGTATGAGGTACTAAAAGCCTATGATGGATTACAGGCGCTCGATATTGTCAGCGCCCAGAACATCCAGTTGATTATCCTGGATGTGATGATGCCAAAATTGGACGGGCTATCGGCAACCCTGAAAATTCGTGAAGAGAAGAACATTCCCATAATCATTTTATCTGCCAAATCCGAAGATACGGATAAAATACTGGGGCTTTCCATGGGTGCCGATGATTATGTTACCAAGCCTTTCAATACTATGGAGCTTATGGCCCGGGTCAAGTCGCAGTTAAGGCGCTATCTGCGCCTGGGAGACGTCAATGTCACAAACCGGGCAAACCTTCTGCAATCGGGTGGGCTGTGTTTTGACCTGGAAAGCCATACCCTGACGGTTGATGGCGAACCGGTTAGATTGACCGCCACGGAAACGAAGATTGTGGAACTATTAATGCGTTTTCCCGGACGCATCTTCCCGGCTGAGGAAATTTATGAGCGGATCTGGGAAGAACCGGCCTACCGGGTGGAAAATACGGTTATGGTACATATTCGTCGCATCCGGGAGAAAATCGAGATAAACCCGAAAGAGCCTAAATACTTAAAGGTGGTATGGGGCATTGGATACAAAATTGAGAAAATCTAAACCATTAACAGCCTGGCTGTGCTTTTTTCTGGCCGTTAGTATTATGCTCGGCCTGCTAATTACTTTTTTTGCTGTATTAGGGTATTCAGGAGGACATTGGGAGGTCTTGAAGGCCCCTTTTACTGATTATAAAAACAGCACTGCCTTCAAGCAGCGGACAGCTGACTATTATGGGCGGCTCTTCTCTTTGGTAGCTGACCCTTCAGCTCATGATGACGATACCATGGAAACAACTAAAGGATTCCTGGATAATGAGGGAGAAAACCTGAAGTATTATGCGGTTAACAAAAATAACAACTTTCTAGTACAGAATATCACGCCGGAGCCGTCTTCTCTTTCTGATTCAGGAAAGACACCGGCCTTACCTGCCGGATATAGCTACTGCTGGTATTTTGATGGGGAAAAGCTGCGGGTAATTGACCATGGTAAACCAATTGATATACAGAGACTGGACAGCGGCTACCAGAGAATATTTCATGGTTATATCTATGACCTTACTCCCAAATATTTGTCTAATGTCCAAGTCTTGCTGGCAGTCAGGGATAACCTGGTGGAAAACCCTTACGCTCATTCTAAATACTATGGGGATCAGCAGTTCCTGTCTATCATTGGCTGGATTTATACAGGCTTCCTGGTACTGGGACTGTTACTGCTGGTTTTTGCAATAATTAATCGTCCATCTAAGCGTGAATTTGACCGTAAGCTGGCCTCCTGGATGGGTCGGATGTGGCTGGAAGTTAAGCTATTGCTTTCCCTCCTGGTTTTAATGTTTTTTGGGGGATTTGCCTTCAACTATTATACAGGTTGGAGGGTTCCAGTTGACCAGGTACTGGGTGTTGCCTTTGCAAGTTGCATGATAATTGCTTGCTTCTGGTGGTTTTACCTTATACTCATTGACCTGATCGTCAACGGCAAAAACTTTTTTACCCACAACGCGATTAACTCCCTTTTAACCAGGTACCGAAAATATGAAAAAAGGTATCCCTGGCAAAAGTTGATGCTGAAACGAGCCTATATGCTGGTGGCAGCCGAAGCGGTTCTGGCTATAATATCGGTTATCTTTGTATTGACAGCCCTCGGTTCCGGTGGGTCGGCTTTATTGCTGGCTTTCCTGATAGCCGGTGCCGGCATATACCTTATTTACCGGTATCTAAAGCGCTACGAAGAAACTATAAGCGACCTGGGCAAACTGATGGATCATATTGAGCTTATCAAAAATGGTGATATGAGCACCAGGTTAGAAGTTACAGAAGATGCCGACATTTATCCTGCCGTACAAAACCTCAACTACATCCAGGAAGGTATGGGCATTGCCGTAGCCGAGAAGATGAAATCCGAACGCATGAAAATCGATCTTATTACTAATGTATCACATGATTTAAAAACCCCGTTAACCTCTATTATCAGCTATGTTGATCTGCTGAACAAAGAAGACGGGCTACATGAACATATAAACGATTACATTGGAATTCTGGCCCAAAAGTCGGAGCATTTGAAGAACCTGATCCAGGATTTATTCGATTTGTCCAAGGCCAGCAGTAACAACCTGGCCCTGGATATGGAGAAAATCGATTTAGCCCGTCTGGTTAAGCAGGCCCTGGCGGACATGGAAGAACCAATTACAGCCTCCGGTCTCACTTTCCGGATTAATATCCCTGATGAACCCGTGTACATTACCAGTGATGGCAAAAAACTATACCGGGTCTTGGAAAACCTGATTGTGAACACACTGAAGTACTCTCTTTCAGGTTCACGGGTATTTGTTGATTTAACCGTAAGTAGTAAAGAAGTAACGGCCACCATCAAAAATACGGCTAACTACGAAATGACCTTCGATGAAGACGAAATACTGCAACGCTTTGCGCGTGGAGATCAATCTCGAAGCAGCGAAGGGTCAGGGCTGGGACTATCCATTGCCCAAACCTTCACCGAAGTCTGCGGCGGTAAGTTCTCTATCAAGATCGATGGGGATTTATTCAAGGTTGAACTGCGGTTTGAAACCGTACCCGAAAACTAGACACTTTTACAGCTGTGTACACCGGGACGTTCATTCCGTAACAAACAATAGTACATTGAAAACTGTTACAGAAAGAACGTCCCGGTCTAACTCTAGACGTTTGTCTGAACCCGGCCGATTTTGCCGTAGGTTTTGCTAACATCCTTAACTGTCATGTTAACTCTACTGCCCAACAGAGGTTTTAACTCGGCCAATTCCCGGCGAGGAATGACGACGGTAATAACCAACCGGTCGTTACCATTAATTCCGTAACCCTTAAAGGTAGTTACGGAATATCCCAGGGTACGAAGTTGGTCGGCCAACTTAATCCCCTCTTGCCAATGCTTATGAATGCTGACCTCCAGGATACCCAGAGCCAGTTTGCTCTCGATTAGGCTTCCCAGGTAAACCCCGCTTAACCTGCCGGCAGCAAAGAATAGCAGGAACAGCAGGCTGGAAGAAGTAGCCAGACATTTAAAAGCCAGAGCAAACACCATGGCATCTATAAAAGTAGTAACATAAACCAGCTTCATAACCCTCTTGGTCAGAAGTATGGTTTTCAGATTACCCAGTGTGGTACTCAGCAGGTTCAAACCAAAAATGGCCGCCAGGTTTAAGATTTCCATCTGGTAAACCCCAATTATGGTAGATAAAACAGTTACAGGTGTTATCAGATTTTGCCATAGAGTATTAATGTAAATCATATATATTTCACCTCCAAATCTACAAATCAAAAAGCCAGGTACGTTTTTTAAAAAGCAGTACCTGGCTTATTATCTTAATACTAAAGTTATAGAAAACTTTGGGTATTGATGCCCCTTTCTGCGTCATTATTTATTAGACGTCTGATTGCAGCTATTTGTTCCCTTCGGCGGCAGGAATTATCCTCCATAACTATTCCTTTACCCAGAGTTGGAAAGGTAATTTCTTTAAAGTTTGTGTTATAATAGTAAATATTTACTCTGTTTACCAAAAGGAGGTTGGCAGGGTGATAGGTATTTCTTTAACCAGCTTACCCATAGGAAAAACTCTGGCCCGCGATATTTATGATGTAAAGGGGCGTCTATTATTACCCAAGGATACGGTTTTACAGCCTTCTCACGTACAAAGCTTACTTCGTTTGGAATACAATACTGTCTATGTAATTGAGGGCGATGGACCTGTGAAAGACAAGAGCGCTCTTCCTTCTGCCTATTTGAATGCAGTAGAGGAATTCCGTAACGTTATGGATACCCTTATGCAGGGCGGTGAAGCTAGCCGACACCAGGTGGAACAAACGATTGATTTGCTATACCCCCATGTGTACGAAACAAACAATATTCTTTCTTGCCTGCGTAACCTGCGTAGCCGTGACGAATATACTTACCAGCATTCTATTGCTGTCTCAGTATTAGCGATTAAGCTTGGTCAAACCATGAATATACCGACTGAAGACCTTAAGATTCTGGGTTCAGCTGGAATTTTACATGATATCGGTAAATGTCGTATTCCCCTGGACGTATTAAACAAACCCGGAAAACTGGATGATAATGAATGGAAACTCATCCATTGCCATCCCCTTTTAGGCCATGAAATTGTGAAAAAAATGCATTTCACTGATTCTCGGGTGGCACTTTCGGTATTACAACATCATGAACATTTGGATGGCAGTGGTTATCCTGAAGGAAAAAGGGGCAATGAAATCCATCTTTTTGCCCAGATTGTCGCCGTCTCAGATGTGTTTGATGCTTTGACCTCGGAGCGCTTCTATCGCAGTTGTGTACCTATGTTTCCAGCTATCAAGGAAGTAATGGCCTCAACGGCGGGTCATCTGAATCCCTTAATAAGTCACCAATTGCTAAGATATATTTTAGATGTTCTTCCCGGGGAACAGGTACTACTTAATACCGGGGACCTGGCCACCATAATCAGAACCTTTGAAGATGAGCCTTCTCGCCCGCTGGTTAGCATCGGAGAACGCTTTATTGACCTGCGTACGGAACGCAATATATGGGTAGTGGATATTTGGGTCTAAAACACCATCTCATAACGTTTCCCGAACCTTATTTGATATTGTTCCTTCTTTAATATGATATTCCATATTATTTTCCCGGCAAAAATCTATAACCTGTTGGCTTAGCTGATTATAATATTCATAACGGTCAGGGTACTTTGAGCATGAGCTATTGTAATTGAGCTTCCGAAAATAATTTTATCAACAAAAGAAACAGTTTCTAATATTTCACTAAAGTTCTGATCCAATATATTGGGCGTTGGATATGGTTCGATACTTACCCAGGTTTTTAAGCCGCGATCATGCAGGGTTCGCAGACAATCAATTCTCTCTTTATAGGGAGCCGAAAATGGTTCATATTTTTGCCGAAACATTTCATTAAGAGATATTAATGTAATTCCTACTTCGTTCTCTTTACCAAGATCCGCCAATCTAACCGGTAAACATCCTTTGGTTACTACGGTACACTTAATGCCTGCCTGATTTAGCATTTCAATCAGTTGCAGCGTTAAATCCTCAATTTCTTTATATCCGTACATAAACGGGTCAGTAGTAAAGCAAAAATGTACTGATTTAATTTTATCTTGATATTTGGGTATTTCTTTTCTAAGTAATTCCAGAGCATTTTCAACAATTCGCGGGTGAATCCATTCTTCGTAAGACTTAACTCTACCGAATCTTTTGGCCAGGGTGTAGCCAGGGCTTTTCGCAGGAGTTCTTCTTCCGGTCTTTGCATTCCTACCAGTAGGCGACAGCAATGGTCTTCCCAAGTAAAACGGTCTATTTGCTTATCTTTTAATCCAGGCTAACGACGCTGTACATAGTGTTTGATGTGCTATTGATACCTGGGCTTGGTATTAGTATAATATTCTTACAATCATATTTCAAATAAGGAGGCATTCTATGAAATCCAGTGTGACTATTTCCAGTAAGAGGCAAATAACGATTCCAATTGAGATCTTTCGCTTTTTGGAACTTAAGGAGGGACAAAAACTGCTGGTGGAAGTTGAAGATGACCGCATAGTAATGAAACCCAGACCGGAGAGTATGACCAAAGCGCTGATGGGAGCCACCAGGGGGTTGTATGGGCAAAAGGCTACTGAGGTTGATAACTACGTAGAAAAGGAACGTGACGCATGGCAAAAGTAGACCAGTTTATGGAAGATATCCCCACACATACCAATCTTATGCTCGACACCAATACTATCATTTATTTTCTTGACGGTGTTCCAGAATTCGTTGAATTACTGACTCCATTGTTCGAAATGATAGAAGGGGGGCACCTGAATGTTGCGGTTTCTGTAATTTCTGAGGCTGAATTGCTGGTTAAACCATATCGTTCAGGTGATACAGATGCAATTGAAGCAGTAATGCTTTTCCTTAATGAATTTCCCAATATAACAATAATCCCGGTTAGCAGGGAAATCAGCCGTAAGGCAGCAGAAATTCGTGCTAATCTCGATACCAGGCTACCTGATGCCATTATCCTGGCTACTGCTTTGAATGCTCAAAGTGACTTGTTACTGGGAAATGATCTTAAACTAATGCACAAAGCCACAACCTTGTTACCAACAATAATCTTGAACGATTATATCTAACGGGTTGTCAACAATCCCGTCCCCGTCTTGACAAGCTTTATTCGGACAAGTTCACCGCGCAGGTCCTGGGGAGACTGGAAGCTGACTTCGATATAGTTGTCACTAAGACCTGTGTATTCCTGTTCTCCAGTTTGCTTTTCAACCAACAGGGTAAGTTCCTGCCCTATCTGACTGGCGATGAAGTCATCGTGTTTTCTCTGAGCCAGGTTCAGCAGTTTCTGGCTGCGGGCTTGTTTTTCCTGTGGTGAAATCTGTGGTGTTATAGATGCAGCCCTGGTGCCGGGGCGCCTGGAATAAGGGAAGACATGCAAATCCATAAAAGGCAGGCTATCTATAAGGTCGTAGGTATCCTGAAAATCTTTTTCATCTTCACCGGGGAAACCTACCATAACATCGGTGGTAAGGGCTACACTGGGTATGCGGGCGGCGATTCCCTGCAGCAGGTCATGATAATATTCCCGGCTGTAGCGCCGGTTCATTTCTTTAAGTATGTCGTTGCTGCCGCTCTGCAGGGGTATGTGAAAATGGCGGCACATCCGGGAATTGTCGGCTATGAGGTCCATAAGTTCCTGACTAACTTCCAGTGGCTCCAATGAGCTCAAGCGCAGGCGATAATCGCCTCCTATTTCAGTCAGGATTTTGTCCAAGAGCCGAAATAGGTCCCAATTTTCCAGGTCTTTGCCGTAAAAACCGGTATGGATACCAGTTAAGACTATTTCTCGGTAACCCAGGGTAAGTAGCTGTTCTATTTCCTGTAGGACATGTTCCGGCAACTTGCTGCGTACCGGGCCACGGGCGCGGGGTACAATGCAATAGGAACACCCACTCTCACAGCCATCCTGAATCTTTACAAAGGCCCGGGTACGTTCATGGAGCTGGGAGTATAGTACCGGCCTTAGTTTTCTATCCTTATCTGTTAAACGCTCAATTATTACTGGTTTTTCTTGCTCTGGGTCTAATTCTTCAATAATATCAGCAACATTTTCTTTATCCAGATTACTTACTATAAGGTCTATTCCTTCAATACCGACCAACTCTTTAGCGGCAACCTGAGCCATGCACCCAGTAACCACCACCAAGGCATGGGAATGTCGCGCTGCCCGGCGTATAACCGCTCTGGATTTTCGGTCACTAACATGGGTGACGGTGCAGGTGTTTATCAAATAAACATCAGCTTCGTCAGTAAAATCAACTATTTCATAACCCCGGTGGATAAATTCTTCTTTAAGCTGCTCGGTTTCCACCTGGTTAACCTTGCAGCCCAGGGTGTAAAAGGCGATTTTCTTCACAGTATATTTACTCCTTCAGGTATATCACGGCGGAAGCAAGGGGACGGTTCTTTTGCTTCCTTGCAAGGAAGCAAAAGAACCGTCCCCTTGCTTCCGTTATCCCAGATCTCCGTATTCGTAGAGGATTATGCTGGCGGCGGCCAGGCCGGCGGTTTCGGTTCTTAAGATTCTGGGCCCCAGGGAGGCGGTATATATTCCCTGCCGACTTGCAGCTTCAACTTCCTGGGATGAAAAACCGCCTTCGGGACCAATAAGTAGAAACAATTCCTGTCCGCTTATCTCTCTTAACTGGTTTTTCAATAGAGATTTCAGGCTAGTCTGCTCCTCATTCTCATATAGCATTATGGCTGGTTTATCACCGATTTTTTCAAGCAGGGAGGTAAAATTCATTACCGGCATAACCTGTGGGATTAGATTACGGCGGCACTGTTTACAGGCTTCACGAGCAATGGATTGCCAGCGCTGTACCTTTTTTTCAGCCTTGTCCCCCGTCAAGCGCACTACGCTGCGCTCACAGCTTACCGGGTAAATATCAGTTACACCTATCTCCACTGATTTCTGTATTATAGTGTCCATTTTTTCGCCTTTGGCTATACCCTGGGCCAGGTAAAGTTTTAATACCGGTTCGCTTTCCCGCAAACTGGTTTGGATTATTTGGCCGGTAAGAATACCGTTTTCCCTGCCTTCCAGCCTAACCTGGTATTCCTGTCCACTTCCATCAAAACATACGACGACATCCCCGACGGTCAGGCGCAGGACTTTTTCTATATGCCTGGCTTCTTCCGGGTCTATGCTTACGGTATTTCCTTTTATATTCTGGGGAGAAATAAAAAAGCGGTACATCCTGCTCACACTCTCCTGACGGCAGGGAAGCAAGGGGACGGTTCTTTTGCTTCCTTGCAAGGAAGCAAAAGAACCGTCCCCTTGCTTCCCTATGCTTTGCGGGCGGCGACGCCTATCCAGTCTACGTCACTTAGTACTTGTTCTATAATAAAACCGTGTTTTTGTAGTTGTTGTTGTACTCCGGGCCAGCGGCTGTCTACTATGCCGGAGCCGAAAAAATAGCCTCCAGAGGGTAGTACTTTGGCGGCTTCTGGGATAAGATAGGTTACTACTTCAGCAGTTATGTTAGCCAGTATCATATCGGCTTTCTTAATGTGTAATACCTCTACTATATCTCCCTCTTGAACTTCGATAATATCCTGTAAGCCATTTAGCAGGATATTTTCCCGGGCCACTTTAACTGCTACATCATCAATGTCCATAGCAAATATGGAGCTAGCCCCCAATTTGGCTGCACCAATGGAAAGGATACCAGAACCACATCCGGCGTCTACTATATATTCCCCACCTTTGACATACTGGTCAACAAAGCGCAGGCAAAAACGGGTAGAGGCATGGATACCAGTTCCAAAGGCCATGCCCGGGTCTATTTCAATTACAACTTCCCCATCCTGGACGAGGTAATCTTCCCAGGAGGGTTTGATTACCAGCCGCTCACCTACTTTAAAGGTATGGTAGTATTTTTTCCAGGACTGTTCCCAATCCTCATTTTTTACTTCATCTATAAAGACCTTGAGTTTGGGGTGGTCAAAGTTATCCTTCACTACTTCCAGGCAGGAATAGAACTCATCCATAATATCTTTATCTTCATGAAAATAGGCCTTTACCACCACAAATTCATGATCCAGGAAATCTGGCGATACCGACCGGGATTCCCAGTTCTCAGCATTAACATATTTTCGAGCTGCCTGGGGATCTTCGATAACTACCCCACCTGATCCCAAACGGTGAAATATACCGGCTATAGCTTCGACACATATGCCTTCGGTAAGTACGCTGATTTCTTTCCATTTCATATTTGCACCTCTATCTTCTTAGCAAACAAGAAAACCATCCGAAACCATTGAAAAAGTATCATAAATGTCATCCCGAGGAGCCAAAGGCGACGAAGGATCTCCTTTTGGAGTCCGTAATATTTGCATCTTCTGCTAACTAGATTCTTCGCTAACGCTCAGAATGACGCACTGAGAGACTTTTTCAGCAGTCTCGAACCGTCTTGTTTTGCCTTATCCCATTGCATCTTTGAATTTATCAAATAGTCCTTTCTTACCGGCCTTATCCTCTTCGTTGTCATCATTAAAGGCCATCAGTAGTTCCCTCTGTTTCTTGCTCAAACGTTTGGGGATAGTTACTTCAATTATTACCCGCAAATCTCCCTGGCGATGGCTGTGGAGATACGGTATTCCTTTACCCTTTACCGTAATAATATCACCCGGTTGGGTGCCTTCAGGGATATTTAGTACATGGCTGGCTCCGCCCAATAGGGGTATCTCCACCTGTGTACCCAAGGCTGCCTGCACGAAATCAATGCTCTGGGTGGTAATCAAATTATAGCCGTCTCTTTGCAGGCGCGGGTGCGGCCGTACCAGTATGATTATATATAGATCCCCGGATGGGCCACCGCGAATACCCTGTTCGCCTTCATTTTGAATTCTTAAGCGGGAACCACTATCTACACCGGCGGGAATCCTGACCTGAATCTTACGAGTTTTTCTCACCTGACCATTACCCCGACAGGCAGAGCAGGGTTTCTCAACAATTTTTCCTTCACCATGGCACCGGTTGCAGGGACGTACAGTTTCAAAGCGTCCAAAAGGTGTGCTCTGTACACTGCGTACCTGCCCACTACCATGGCAATCAGGGCATTTTTTAACATCGGAACCAGGTTCGGCACCACTGCCATTGCATTTATCGCATTTTTCCACCCGCGGCAGTTCAATATCCTTTTCCATGCCAAAAACCGCATCTTCAAAGTTAACCTCCAGGCGCATCTCCAGGTCCGCACCCCGCTGTGGTCCGGTACGGGTACGCCTTCCAGCAGCGCCAGTACCACCAAAGATAAGGTCAAAGATATCGCCAAAGCCACCCATGTCGCCAAAACCACCAAACCCTCCGCCGAATCCCCCGGGGTTACGGGTTGGATCAAAGGCATCATGCCCAAAGCGGTCATAAGCTGCCCTTTTGTTATCGTCGCTCAGAACCTCATAGGCATCGTTTACCTCTTTAAACTTATCGGCAGCATTGGGATCATCCCGGTTAACGTCAGGATGATATTTTCGCGCCGCCTGGCGGTAAGCTTTTTTAATTTCCTCCGCCGTAGCATTTTTGGATACTCCCAGAACCTCATAGAAATCTCGTTTTGTGGCCATTATTCCCCACCTTCCTGAAAAACAGGGTAACCCGGAAACGATAGAAGCTTCCGGGTACTATCCTCCTCCCAAGTCCAGGGCCCCTGTATATTTTATGCCCAAACCAGGGGCAAATATTTTTAATCTTTAAACTATTGACTCTACTGCAAAAACCCTTTTTGTTCATAAGGGTTGTATAAATATACAAAGCCTGATTCGGAACGACACGGGGGTCGTTCCCTACAACCATTCGGTCGCTTTTAACGTAGCTGAGCGGTATATTTGTGCACACTAATGCATATTTATAACTTTTTGCAGTGGCATCACTATTAAATTATAGTTTAATAAACACCAGACTAGCAAGGGTTTTCCTTTATTTGTCATCATCATCATCGGGAATGTTATAATCAGCGTCAAACACCTCATCGGAACCCGGTTCCGAATCCTGTTGCTGATTTATGTTTTCATACATTTTGGCCGTAAAGGCATAGATGGCTTCAGTTAGAGCTTCAGTCTTAGCTTCGATTTCCGCCATATCGTCCCCCTGCAAAGCCTGATTAAGTTCCTCTTTAGCAGACTCAATCTTGCTCTTGGATTCCTCATCTATCTTATCGGCAAATTCTTTCAGGGTCTTATCCGCCTGGTAAATCATACTATCGGCATTATTTCTGGTCTCAATTTCTTTCAGCCGTATTTCGTCCTCTTCCGCAAACTTCTCAGCATCTTGAACCATTATTTCAATTTCATCATCGCTAAGTCCACTGGAGGAAGTAATGGTAATCTTTTGCTCTTTACCGCTAGCCAGGTCTTTAGCAGTTACGTGAACTATTCCGTTAACATCAATATCAAATGTAACTTCTACCTGTGGTACACCCCGGGGCGCCGATGGAATACCGGTAAGCTGGAACCGACCCAGGGTTACATTATGCTGGGCCATTTTCCTTTCACCCTGCAATACATGAATGTCTACCGAAGTCTGGTTGTCAGCTGCAGTGGTAAAGGTCTGGCTCTTGGCCGTTGGTATAGTAGTATTACGTTCAATGATCCGGGTAAAAACCCCACCCAAGGTTTCAATTCCCAGAGATAATGGGGTAACATCCAGCAATACCACATCGGTAACATCCCCCGACAGCACCCCAGCCTGAATAGCCGCACCTACTGCCACCACTTCATCCGGGTTAATACCCTTGAAGGGTTCTTTGCCGGTAAAGCTCTTAATAGCATCCTGTACCGCCGGTATTCTGGTTGAGCCTCCCACCAGTATCACTTTATCAATTTGGGTAGACTTTAAACCCGAGTCTTTCATAGCCTGACGCAGGGGTCCCATAGTTTTTTCCACCAGGTCGGCGGTCATTTCGTTAAATTTGGCCCGGGTCAAAGTGCGCTCCAGGTGCAGAGGACCATCCTGGGTAGCAGTTACATAGGGGATATTTATATCAGTACTCATTACCCCGGATAACTCATGTTTAGCTTTCTCCGCTGCCTCTTTCAGGCGGTGCATAGCCATTTTGTCACTACGTAAATCAATGCCATTATCTTTTTTAAACTCATCTACCAGCCAGTTAATGATTTTATCATCAAAATCGTCCCCGCCTAAACGGTTATTACCACTGGTAGCTTTTACTTCAAATACACCATCTCCGATTTCCAGTATGGAAACATCAAAGGTTCCTCCACCCAGGTCAAAAACCAAAATGGTCTGGGTCTCATCTTTATCCAAACCGTAGGCCAGAGCGGCTGCGGTAGGCTCGTTTATAATTCTTAAGACTTCCAAACCTGCTATTTTACCGGCATCCTTAGTAGCCTGACGCTGAGAATCAGTAAAATAAGCCGGAACCGTTATTACTGCCTGGGTTATTTTCTCACCCAGATAAGCTTCCGCATCAGTTTTCATCTTTTGCAAAATCATAGCTGAAATTTCCTGAGGAGTATATTTCTTGCCATCAATATCCACTTTATAATCAGTACCCATCCTTCTTTTTATGGATACTACAGTTCTTTCAGGGTTGGTAATAGCCTGCCGCCTGGCAATACGCCCCACCAATCTCTCATTAGATTTGGAAAAACCAACTACTGAAGGGGTAGTACGTTCACCCTCGGCATTAGCAATAACAGTCGCTTCACTGCCTTCCATGACAGCAATGCAGGAGTTGGTAGTACCCAGGTCAATCCCGACAACCCTACTCAATTTACAACACCTCCAGATTAATATGAAAATTTTATTTACGCGGACCGCGTACCCATGGGGCACACTGATGTAGCGCTACCGCGCTACCATTAAGGTAGCGGATTACATTAGGATGTACGCGGACTTTTATAAAATTAACCTGCCCGCTGTTTTCATCCTTGTTTGCCGTGCGCCCTGTAGGGTATGGACTTAAGGGCCATGGCAGTTCCTATAAGAACGCGTTTTTATTTGCTCACCTTCACCAGGCTGGGCCTTATAACCCGGCCATGAAGGATATACCCGGTTTGAAATTCCTCAATAATGGTATTTTCGGGGTGCTCGCCGCTTTCCTCGACTATCAATGGTTGGTGATATTGAGGGTCAAAATCCTGTCCCAGAGCTTCTATCGGTTCAACCCCTTCGTTCTTAATAATTTCCTGCAGACTCCGGGTAATAATCTCTACACCCTTGCTCAAGCCTTCCAGGTCCTTGCTGTTACTAAATTGAGCCAGGGCCCTTTCCAAATCATCGATTACCGGCAGCAGTTTTTTAATCAAGGGAAGAAGAGCAAATTTGCTGTATTCTTCTTTATCCCGGGCTGCCCGCTTTTTGAAATTATCCAACTCCGCCAGGGCTCTGAGGTAAAGATCGTAGTTTTTTTGGTTTTCCTCCTGGCTCTTTTGCAGTTCATTTTTTAGGGCAGTGATTTCATCCACTTCGTTTTCCTGGTCTGCCGTTTCACTCCCATTTTTTTTATCAGACCATAACTTTTCCTGCATTTCTTCTGGCATTTCCATATCCTTGTTTTCCATGGATATTAATCACCTCTATTCCATTATATCTATGTTGTCAGGGTCTAATTCGTCATTCTTCATTTTGATAACCGTATTTATGCGCAATATCGCACTCCCCACTTCCCCGGCAGTTTTAATAGCATAACGCTTTACCGGAGTCGGATCAAATATACCATTTCGCAATACATCTATCAGCTCCCCGCTGTCTGCATCAAAGGATATGCTATTCTTATCAGCTTTCTTCTGGGCAGCAATTATGTTACCCAGTTTATCCAGGGGATTAAAACCGGAATTACTGGCCATACAGGTAAAGGGTTTTAGTAGAGCTTCCCGCAAGGCCAGTATGCCATAAGAACTCATCCCTCCGGCTTCCCGGGCTAGTTCCTCCAGTTTACCTGCCAGCCAAATTTCCAGGGCCCCGCCTCCAGGTACAATGCCACCGCGCAGGGCTGCCTGCAGAGCAGATGCCGAATCCCGGGCCATACGTTCCCTTTCATCTACAACCTCCCCGGTAGAGGCACCTACAATCAGAGTAGCCAAATTTTCACCCTTGCCCCCATAAATGCACGTATGTTTAAGTTTTTCATCAACTTTTACCATCTGGGCATAACCCAGGCAACTCTTTAAAGTTTCTACCGACCGGTTCAAGGCACTGGCCTTTACCTTACGGGCTCCACTATGCTGACAAAGCTTTTCCAGTTCCCGTGAGGAAACTCTTTGTAGAGCCATTATGCCGGCTTCGGTGAGTATCTCTTCACCCAAACTATCTATACTCCTGTCCACTACTACCAAATTAACTCCCAGTTGGATAAGCTGATTTAAACCCTCTTCATATTGCTGACGAGCCTTGAGATAATACTGAAAACCAGACTCCGTCTTCATGGCTTCCCGGTCCAAATCCTCGGGCCGTAAATCATCATCCACAACTAAAATTACAGCATTCTCAACAGCGGCAGGCATTTCTTTATTCAAGGGTTGTTTGTTTAACAATACCCCTTTAAAAACCTGGTTTTCGGTACCTTCGCGGGCATTAACGGTATCCGCAAATTTAAAATCGGCCTCCAGAAGTTTATCCATTCCTATCAGCCTGGCACCTTCCACCACCAATCCAGCCAGATCCTGCTGCCCCCGTCCGGCAATAAGAGCAATGTCAAAAAGCCTCTCATCTTCCAGGGATTCGATTTTAAGGCTAGTTTCTTCTATGTTTTTCAGGGTTACCTCTATACCATGGTTAATTCCTTCTATAACCCGGGTAACCGGTACCCCTTTTAAAACCTGGGCGGTCCCTTCAGCCACCAAAGCCCCGGCAATTATGGTAGCGGTAGTAGTACCGTCTCCAACTTCTACCTGCTGAGCGCGGGCCGCATTGATAATCATTTGGGCTACCGGGTGGGTGACATCCATATATTTTAGTATGGTTACCCCATCATTGGTTACCACCACGTCACCAAAACGATCCACCATCATTATATCCAGACCTCGGGGACCAATAGTACCCTCTACGGTTGATGATATAATCCGGGCCACACTGGTGTTGGTCAGCAGAGTTTGAAATTTATCGTCTTTTTCCGAATTACCGGCAAGGAGCTTATCTGGCATAATTACCTCCTGGCTAAAAGCGTTTTTTTATTATTTCTTCAATGATATCGCGAACTGAATCCAGACTGCCCACAGCCTTCCAGTACTCCATACGTACCGGGCCCATTAAACCCATTTTCCCCTGTTCCCCCTGGGTCTCGTATCCGGCAAAGACGAAACTCAATTCTTTAAAGTCTTCGGACTGATTTTCCTGTCCAATCCTTATATCAACCTCATCACCTAGAGATTCCGGCAACATTTCCATCAGTCGAGTTTCCTCTTCCAAAAAAGCCAGTATCTTTCTAAGTTTATCTACATCCTTAAACTCGGGCTCGTTCATAATATTAAGAGCTCCGCTGATGATTACCCTTTCTTCATTGGAATTATCCAGCAGACTCTCAATTGCTTCCAGGGCGCGATCAATCACCTTGCGGCGTTGCTTTAATTCATCCCGTAACTGCTGCAAGTCACTGCGCTGTATCTCGGTTATTTTCTTTCCGGCCAAAACCTGGTTAAACATGCGGCCAATTAACTCCAGGTCCGGAGCGGTAATTGACTGCGGTACTTCAATATTGCGATGCATAACCACACCCAGGTCAGTTACCAATAACACCAGAGCCTTGCCCGGTTCAATAGGGATAAGCTGGAGGTATTTAAACTTGCTCAGGCGAACTGAGGGAACAATAACAAAGGAAGTATAATTGGTTATTTGGGCCAGAAAATGGCCAATTTTTTGCACCAAATCATTTACTTCCTCGAAACTGTCATCCAGCAGGTGCAGCAAAACCTCGGTTTCTTTTTCATCCAGGTTTTCCTGTTCCATCATGCAATCGACATAATAGCGAAAACCCTTCTGGGAAGGAATACGGCCAGCCGAAGTATACGGCTGTTCCAGGTAACCCATGTCCTCCAGGTCGGACATTTCATTACGTACCGTAGCCGCACTTATTTTCAGGCCATGTTTTTTAACCATCGCCCGGGAGCCAACTGGTTCCGCGGTTTCCACATAATCCCTAATAATTGACTCCAGAATCACTTTTTTTCTTTCATCCAGTGTCATTATTCTCACCTGCCTGTTAGCACTCTCTCTTATTGAGTGCTAATCAGTATTTACTAAAAAATAGCACCTGTTTAACCCTTTGTCAAGCCTTCGAATTAGGCCATAAACTGGCATAAAACCTGATTAGATAGAAAATAACCGGCTTTAGTAAACTTAAGGTGACCATTTGCTATATTCAATAATCCTCTGTCTCTATAGTACGCAATTATTTCTTTATAATCGCTGGTAATATCTACCCCGAAACGGTGTTTAAACTGGTTTAAGTCAATTCCTGCACATAAACGCAGGCCAAGTATAAGGGCATCAATCATTAATTCCCGTCCCGACATATTTTCTAATTCCTTAACCGGCCATTGTTTACCGGTCGATAAAGCATCAATATACTGCTGTAGCTGGGGTTCATTGATACAGCGACTTCCGTTTACAAAGCTTACCGCCCCGGCACCCAGGCCCAGGTATTCTTCTGCTTGCCAGTAGCGTAAGTTATGACGACACTCATACCCAGGTCGGCAGAAGTTAGATATCTCATAATGCTCAAATTCCTTACCTTCCAAGTATTCCATGGCCTGGTCAAACATATACCATTCATCATCCTCATCCAGCATCTTAAGCCGGCCACCGGCTACTTTTTTTCCCATAGGAGTCTGTTCCTCCAGCTGCAGCAGGTATAGTGATAAATGAGCAGGACCGCAATCCACCGCCTGTTTCAGGCTCTGCATCCATTTGTCCAGAGATTGCCCCGGCAAACCATAGATTAAATCCAGATTAAAGTTTTTCCAGCCCCGGGTATGAAATAGTTCTATAGTTTCTAAAACCGCTTTAGCGTTATGAACTCGTCCCAGCAGGGCCAATTCATCATCAAAAAAGCTTTGCACTCCCAAAGAAATGCGGTTTATTCCCGCTCCCTCCATTTGTGCCAGCTTAATTTTATCCAGGGTAGCCGGGTTGGCTTCCAGGCTAATCTCGGCATCTGGTAAAAGGTTAAATTCATGGGTGATGGTTTGCAGGATAGATTTAAGCTCCTGCCCGTTAAGCAGGCTGGGGGTACCCCCACCCAGGTATATGCTCTCCAGTTGTACTGTAGGCATTTGTTGTTGCCGCACTTTGATTTCGTTTAGCAGAGCCTGAGTGTATTTATCCAGATAAGATTTATCATAATATGGAATGGAAAAGAAGTCACAATAATTGCATTTTTTAATACAAAAGGGGATATGAATGTATACGCCCATAACGGGCGAATTCTTAATTTTAGTCATTTTCTATATTCATTACGCTCATGAAGGCGTCTTTGGGTACTTCAACTCGGCCGATTTGCTTCATTTTCTTTTTACCCTCTTTTTGTTTCTCCAGCAGTTTTTTCTTACGGGTAATATCGCCGCCGTAACACTTGGCCAGGACGTCCTTACGCATAGCCTTGACACTTTCCCGAGCTATTATCTTGCTCCCTATGGCTGCCTGTATAACTACTTCATACATCTGCCGGGGTATAATTCGGCGTAATTTCTCCACTATGGCCCGGGCCTGATAATAGGCGCGATCATTATGAGCAATAAAGCTTAAGGCATCTACTACTTCACCGTTTAACATTATATCCAGTTTAACTAAATCCGAGGTCTCGTAGCCTATAATCTCATAATCCAGAGAAGCATAGCCACGGGTACGAGATTTTAAGGCATCAAAAAAGTCATATAGTATTTCTGATAGAGGTAATTTATAAGTAATCATTACCCGCTGTGAGGTAAGGTATTCCATGGTGATAAAGCTGCCCCGCTTCTCCTGGCATAATTCCATAATCGCTCCTACGTATTCGTTAGGGGCCATGATGGAAGCCTTAACATAGGGCTCCATAACCTGTTCCGTTTTCTGGGCCGCTGGCCAGTGGGTGGGATTTTGCACATAAAGTTCACTGCCATCAGTCAATAGTATCTTGTAAACTACGCTGGGAGCAGTAGCCAGCAGGCTGAGGTCATACTCTCGTTCTAACCGCTCCCGGATAATTTCCAAATGTAGCAGGCCTAAAAAGCCGCAGCGAAAGCCGAAGCCCAAAGCATCAGAGGATTCCGGTTCGTAAAACAGGGAAGCATCATTCAGTTTTAGCCGATCCAGGGCATCACGCAATCTCTCAAAATCACTGTTTTCCAAAGGATAAAGTCCGCAGTATACCATAGGTTTTACTTCCTGGTAACCGGGTAAGGCCTTGTCCGCAGGCTTGGAAGCCTGGGTTATGGTATCACCTACCCGGGTATCTTTAACGTTTTTTATCCCCGCTGCCAGGTAGCCAACTTCGCCGGCACTTAGTGATTCAACTTCAGTCATATAAGGAGAGAGTACTCCGATTTCGGCCACTTCGAATTCCTTGCCGCTGGACATCATCCGGACAATGTCACCCTTGCGCAGGCTCCCATTGAAGACTCTGATATAGGATATGGCCCCCTTATAGGAATCAAAATAGGAATCAAATATCATAGCCTGCAAGGGGCCGTCTTCATCGCCGTGGGGAGGTGGTATCTGCTCCACTATAGTTTCCAGGACTTCTTCTATTCCCGTTCCCAATTTAGCCGATATGGGTAAGACCTCTTCTTTGTCCAGACCCAATACATCTTCCATCTCCTGTTTGACCAGGTCAGGCTGAGCACCGGGGAGGTCTATCTTATTTACTGCTCCTACAATCTCCAGATTCAAATCCATGGCTAGATATACGTTGGCCAGGGTTTGCGCCTCAATTCCCTGGGAAGCATCCACCACCAGCAAAGCACCTTCACAGGAGGCCAGGCTGCGGGATACCTCATAGGTAAAGTCTACATGCCCGGGAGTGTCTATCAGATTCAGGATATATTCTTCTCCGTTGCGGGCCTTATATTTTAAGCGAACCGGCTGCAGTTTTATAGTTATGCCCTTTTCCCTTTCTAAATCCATCTTGTCCAGGAACTGCTCGCGCATCTCCCGGTCGCTCAAAGCACCGGTAAATTGCAGCAAGCGGTCAGCCAGAGTAGATTTACCATGGTCGATATGGGCTATTATACTGAAGTTTCTAATTTTGTCTTGCAATGTATAACCTCCGGGTGACAGGGGACGGTTCCTCTGTCACCTAATTTTGTTCTAATTGAGAACGTGATTAATTGTCTAGAGTGAGGAGTAATGGGTAAGGGGTAAGATACTTCCCTTGCTCCTTAAAATTACAACTCATCCTAATGATATTGTAAATGTATATCAAAAGGACCGTCCCTTTGATATATCTGTTTTCAAATATTACCGTATAATTATACCTGATTAGTTTTATCACTTCAATTAGCGGTCGGGGTAGGATTTGTGAAAAAGCGTTAGGGGTAGGGCCAATTATTAGAAGGGATAAGCTTATGCTGCAGGAATTAAGCCTGGCTGGAAAAACGTTTCCTTATCATATTAAGAACCAGTTCACTTTCTTCCAATTTAAACAAATAGATAAGAACTGCATAGAACAGCGCTCCCAGCATAATACCGGCACTAACGCTGATAAGCAGGTTAAGCTTGAAGGCCAGTCCCAGAGTGCCCATAAGATAATTCATAGTTTCCCGAACTACTCCATACATTAAGAGGGAAGCCCCGGTTGAGATAGTAAAACTAAGCAGTATTTTACTCCCCCCCAGTTTTCCTACCTTAAGTCTTAATATGCTTAAAAGTAATACCAGGTTTAATATACCGGCCAGCGAATAGGCCAGAGCCAAACCTTTGTGCCCCATAGGCCCGGCAGATAGATTAATAGAAAGAAATATATTGCCGGCAATAGTAATAGCAGCAACAATTACCGGGGTCAGGGTATCCTTCAAGGCATAAAAACTGCGGTTTAATACCTGAATGGAGGAGTAGGCAAACAGCCCGAAGCAGTAGAAGAATAAGGCTTCATTAGTTGCAGTTGCCATGGCTGATGTGAACTGACCTTGCTGAAAGAGCAGTTTTATAAGAGGTTCCCCAATGGCCATAAGCCCGAGGGAAGCAGGAATAGTTACCAGGAAAATAGCTCTTAGGCCCAATGAGCTGCTGCGCTTGAACATCCCCAGTTCTCCCCGTGCAGTAAGGGCGGTCATGGTAGGAAATATGGCAGTAGCAATGGAAACGGCAAAAATACCAATAGGCAGGTTCATGATTCTTTGGGCCAGGTTAAGAGCACTGATGGTTCCTGCCCCCAGGCCGGAAGAAAGGTTCTGGGTAACAAACAGGTTTAACTGTACTACGCCCAGACCTGCCAGTACTGGGATCATTAAAATCATAATCTGTCGAAAGCCTTTATCCCGGTAGTCAAAGGAAAAAGTGTATTTCATGCCTACTTTGCGCAAAGCCGGAATCTGTACCGCAAAATTCAAAACTGCGCCAATAACTACTCCAAAAGAGAAAGCCGCTATCCCCAGTTGTTTAACAAAAGCCAAACCAAACAGAATAATACAAAGGTTATATACCAGGCTACCTATAGCCGGAGAGGCAAAGTGATTATAGGAATTTAAAATCCCCATGGAAAAACCGTTCAAAGCCATGAAAAAGGTTTGGATAAACATTATGTGGGTAAGGGTTACGGCCAGGTTAATATACTGGGCAGGCAGGCCCGGGGCCAGTAAAACCACCAGGGGACGGGTATAAACGTAAGCAATTACGATAAGTACCAGTAGAAAAATCAGGGTATAGTTAAACACGATACTGGCTGATTTCCAACCTTCATTTTCCCGGTTGGTAGCCACACAGGCTGAGAAAACCGGAATAAAAGCTGAGCTAAGTGCTCCGCCTACTAGTAACATATATAAAAAATCAGGGATGGAAAATGCCGCCCGGTAAGCATCAGTTATGTAGTTCTGGCCAAATATGGTGTACATGGCCACTTCCCGGCCATATCCCAGAATCCTGGCAATAATCACCGTAACCATTAAGAGTATGGCGGCTTTGGCAACATGCTTTCCGGTATTACTCAAATTCTCAACTCCAGTAGTTAATCTATAAGGTGAATCGCAGAATAATCATGTGTAGGGAACGGCCCCTGTGCCGTTCCGCCATGGGTTAGAAACAAAATATGGGGTTAATAAGAAAATAGATTTTTATTTTACGTATG
>ERZ747221.1605-NODE-1605-length-22018-cov-4.652523_pt1 | contig 22018 bp, 17 predicted proteins | sample MGYA00374949_ERZ747221 | MGnify/ENA primary metagenome ERZ747221 (study PRJEB28779, sample SAMN05720172) | bioreactor metagenome | isolation source: Anaerobic biogas reactor | place: USA:Washington, USA | collected 2015-08-08 ... | reverse complement strand
CGGGGGTGTTACGGGCGCTTCCGTTGCAGGCGGGGGTGTCACAGGCGCTTTTGTTACGGGCGGGGGAGTCACGGGCGCTTCCGTTGCAGGCGGGGGTGTCTCAGGCGCTTCCGTTACAGGCGGGGGTGTTACGGGCGCTTCCGTTGCAGGCGGGGGTGTCACAGGCGCTTTTGTTACGGGCGGGGGAGTCACGGGCGTTTCCGTAGCAGGCGGAGGGGTTGCGGGCACTTCCGTTGCAGGCACAGGTGCCTGCGCAGTTTCAATAAGCAAGCTGATTTTATCGGAGGCGATGGTCTTGGATACGTCCCTCACGCTGCCTTCCGTGACCACAGAGGTATCCTCGTATCCCAGCACGGTGACCTGCGCCTGCCAGTTGCTCTGCAGTGTGCCGCTGTTCATGGGCACCTGGAGCGTCAGGGCCGCGCCTTTGTCCGCGTTCGCCCAGTCATTGGTTTCGTTCTGGTATTGCCACATTGGCCGCACAATCAGCCCGTCATATCCTTTCAGCGTCATGACGAACAGAACCTTGTCCCCATTCGTCGAAAGTGAAACGGAAACGCTGCGGCTTGCGTGGGTTTGCTCCAGGCTGACGGCCAGATTCTCTGCCCGGCTTTGGAGGGGCGTGAAGATGCCCAGGGCGAGCAGCAGGGCCAGCAGCAGCGGATAAACCTTCAAATTGCTTGAATGTGCCATGTAGCCTCCGTGTGTACGATGCGAGGGTTTATCATAAATTGCGCGACGAAGCTTGTTGATGTGTTGGTCGTCGGTCAGAATCGGCAGCAGTTGGTTTTTGTCGGACAGTACCAATAAAGTTTCACATAAAAAAGCCAAGGGATTAATTTCCTGCCCTCTTGGACAAAATTATATGAGCAGGTGAAGATACCGTCAAGCACAACATGCTGTAGGAACCGAGGACAAATGTCCTATGCCTTGTTTAGCTTACGTCAGATTATCATCCGTCAGGGATGGGGTCGCCCAGGTTGCGGGGATGCGGGCATGTTGCTGGTCTGGAAAGCCAGGGGAGAATGGGGTTGAAGACAAGAAAGCTAAGAGTCGGCCATTTTATATTCGAAAGCATTTGTTTATAGAAAGATGGCTTTTCCTGTCCGCTTATTGAGGGATGTGGCATCCCTCCACCTCGGGGTTTTGCTTTCCCGACATTCTTCTTTCTCGGCCCTTCGGAGCCCTCATTAATGCTGATATGACTGCGACACCGTTTTCAGATGAAAGCGAAGGTTTTGCTGGGAACGGGAAACAATACCTTCCGCGCGGCTATTGAACTGAACTTTCCCGTGATGTCTTTTGTTTACGGTTTTCTCCTCCCCTGCGGAAGGATTGCCTGGAACCGGGAGGAGGGCCGCTCCATGCGTCCGTCCCGCAAAAGGAACCTGCATGAGGGAGGGTGTGGGGCGCCCCAACGGGATGTCTTTTTCTTCGCGCAAATGCTTAACCGGTTTCGGGCGAAGCGAGCGCTGGCAGAGGGCGAAACCCCGACACTGCAATCAACAAAGGAGTGTCCGCGGACACTCCTTTGAGACCCGGAGGAAGGCTCGTGTTCCCCCTTAACCTTTATCAATTCCCAACCGCGATAGAGGCGGCGCGATGAGCCGTAGCAACCGCTTGTGACGTGACAAGTAGTTCAAAGGTTGCATTGAAGCGGTTATACCGGACGGTTTTCCCGGACGCGGTCAGCCGCCCAGTTTGCCGAAGCGGGCGTTGATGGCCAGGGCCGGGTCCACGGGCACGGGCGCGGGCACCACGCCCGCGGGGATGGCGATATCGTCCACGCGGCGCAGCGTCTTGCCGGCGAACTGCGGCAGCCACTTGGCTTCCGCCTCGAACATCTCGATGACCATGTCCCGGATTTCCTTCAGGGTCAGCACCGCGCTGGTCAGCGGGTCCATGGCGACGGCCCAGAAGGCCATCTCCGGGTCGCCCGCGATGGCCGCCCGCGCCGCCAGGCCCTGGACGGTCAGGTTGCTCTGGTTCATCGCCGCCAGGTGGGCGGGCAGCTCGCCGATAAAGAAGGGATGCAGCCCGTTGCGGTCGGCGTACATCGGCACCTCCACCGTGCCGTCCTGGGGCAGGTTGGTGATGTAGCCCCGGTTCCGGACGTTGCCGTTGAACTGGAAGGGCACGCCGGTCTCCAGCGCCTCGATGATGTGGGAGCAATACTCCTTGCTGCGCGGCTCCAGCGCGCCCGACTCGATGGACAGCACGTCCGTGCTTGCGAACTTTTCCGCCACCATCAGGGAATATTTGTAGTAGGCGCCGCTCTCCCCGCCGAAGGCCGGCTCGTCGCAGTACTGCTCCAGCGCTTTCCGGTTTTTCCGGAACCAGGGCAGGTACTCGCTCAGGTGGCCGGTGGACTCGGTCATGAAGTAGCCGCAGTGGCGCAGCACCTCGCCCCGGACCTTCTCGTTCTTGTAGTACTCCGGCTTCTCGAAGTTTTCCTTCAGCTTCGGGTACAGGTCCTTCCCGTCCTTTTCCAGCTTGAGGAACCAGGCCATGTGGTTGATGCCGGCGCAGAGGTAGTCGATTTCCTCTTTTTTCACGTCCGTGTACCCGGCAATCAGGTCCAGCGTGGTCTGCACCCCGTGGCACAGTCCCACCATCTTCATGCCCGTCGCCATCCCGGCAATCGTGCACACTGCGCCCATGGGGTTGACGTAGTTGAGCACGTGCGCCTCCGGGCACAGCTCCATCACGTCCTTGCCCAGCTCCAGCAGGACCGGCGCGGTGCGCAGCGCGCGGAACACACCGCCGGGGCCCAGGGAGTCGGCGATGCACTGGTCCACGCCGTGCTTCAGGGGGATTTCCCAGTCGTGCCGGAAGGCCTCCACGCCGCCTACCTGGAACATCAGGATGACGTACTTGGCGTCCTTGAGCGCGTCCCGCCGGTCGGTGGTGCAGTAGACCCTGGCGTCCAGGTTGTTCTTGCCGATGATCTGGTCGGCGTAGGTCTTCATTTTTTCCAGCTTCCACATCGTGGGGCCCATCAGCGCGTAGGTGGAGCCCTTCAGCGCCGGGACTGTGAACAAGTCGTTGAGCAGGGTTTTGCAGAAGATGATGCTGCCCGCGCCGATAATCGCGATTTTTGCCATGTCTGCCTTCCTTTCATGCCATGTGCGCGCCGCCGGGCGGCGCGCGGGAAACGGTTGCTGGGGAACCGGATGAAAAGCCCGACTGTCCTTCAGGGGAAGAGCATGTGCTCCATATAGGCTTCGTTGAAACGGGGGTTGCCGCCCAGGGCGACGTGGCGGGAGAGGGAGGCGATGCGGTTCACCTCGGACACCTGGGCGGTGTCCGTCAGCAGCGCCGCGGCGCCGGCCAGCGAGGCGTTGCCCAATACGCGCACCCTGCCGGTCAGCTCCCGGGGAATCAGGCCGATATCCGCCGCGCTGTTCACGTCTAGGTGGCTGCCGAAGCCGCCGGCAAGGCACAGTTCCGTCACCTCGTCCGCGCCGATACCCGCCTCCCTGAGCAGCGTCTCGATGCCCGCGGCGATGGCGGCCTTGGCCAGCTGGATGCTGCGGATGTCCTGGGGCACCAGGTGCACGCTGCCGGACAGGGTCATTTTCGGGCGGGCGGAGGCGCCGGTCTCGTCCACCTGGCCGGTCTTGAGCAGACAGGCGACCGCGTCGATCAGGCCCGAGCCACAAACGCCCACAGCCGGCGCGCCGGAGATGGTATGCGCCTCCAGACGGCCGTCCGCCGTCACCCACACGCTGTCCACCGCGCCCGCGACGCTGCCGCAGCCCATATGGATGCCCGCGCCTTCGAAGGCCGGGCCCGCGGCGGTGGAGCTGACCAGCAGCGCCCCGTCTTTCCACAGCGCGATTTCCCCGTTTGTGCCTACGTCGATGAGCAGCGCCGTCTGCTCCTTTTGGCAGATGCCGCTGGCCAGCACCGCGCAGGTGATGTCGGCGCCCACGAAGGCGTCCATGCAGGGGGGCAGGTACACCTGCCGGCCCATCAGGGGGACGGTCCTGCCGAACAGGTCCTCCGCGTCGAAGGGCGCGCGGGAGAGGGACAGCGGGCTGGTGCCGGTCAGCAGGTAAAGCATGGTGGTGTTGCCGGCGACGACCATCGATTCCACGTCGGAAACGGGGACGCCCGCCTCCCGGCAAGCGGTTTCCAGCAGCCCCAGGATGGCCTGCTGCACCTGGCGCTCCAGGCGCGGCAGGCCGCCCGCCAGCGCGGCGCCGATACGCCCCATCACGTCCGCGGCGGTCTGGCCCTGGGGGTTGGGCTTGCCGGCGCTGCCCATTAGGCGGCCGTCGGAGAGGCGGTAGAGCTTCAGCGCCAGGGTGGTGGTGCCCAGGTCGACCGCCGCGCCGTACTTCCCCGGCATGGGCCGCAAGACGCCGCCCGCCAGGTCGCCGTCCATCTGGATTTGCTCCATCTGCCGGGACACCGGCAGCGTCGCCTTGCAGTCGCCCAGCAGCACGGCCTGGCAGGCCAGGCGCGAGCCGAAGCGGACCTCCGCCTCATTGGGCGGGGAGACGGCGCCGGAAAGCTCGGCCCGGCACTTGCCGCAGCGCCCCCGGCCGCCGCAGGGCTGCGCCAGCGCCAGCCCTTCCCGGGCCAGCACCTCGTTGAGCAGGGGGGTACCCTCGAACGCGACCCGGGTCTCTTCCCCGTCCCGGCGGATGATGAGCTCAGGCATGTTCTTCCGGCTTGAAGAAGGCGATGCCGAAGAAGGTCACGGTGTTGGCGCCGTTGATGTACTTGAGCCCCGTGCCTTTCACGGTGTTGTATACGTCGATGCCGTAGCTTTCCACCGAGGGCATCGCCCGCTCCGGGAAAACGCAGGGCTTGCCCTCCGCCTTGGCGCAGGTCTCGCACAGCCTGCAGCCGCCGCAGGTCAAATGGAGGTACCCGGCCGGCAGCAACTCGCGCAGCCGGTCCTCCAGCCGCTGGGAAACCTGCACGTGCCCTGCGCCCGCTGCCGTCATGCCCTCGATGTCGAAGCTGTCCTCCAGCCCCGAGATGGTCTGGTAAAGCAGGCCCCGGGGGTACTCCTTCACCTTTTCCATCAATTCGCCGATGTCGCCCACGTCCGGCGGGCACATGTAGCACCGGCCGTACTTGCCGCAGGTATTGGTCGCGCAGATGTCGCGGAAGGCGGCGGAGGTGACCACCTGCCCGGCGTCAATCATCTCGGCCTTGGTCGCGCCGGCCTCCAGCGCGCTTTGAATCAGCACCTTGTCCATTTTTTCCCCTTCTTTTCCGGTTGCGGGGCATCAGCCGAAGCGGATGTCCTCCACGTACCGCGGATACCACTCCCGTGCGGAGAGCAGGCTGCGCCGCAGCGGCATGCCCTCCCCCGCCAGGAACACGACGTCCAGCCCCGCCTTGCCCTCCTCCGCCTCCCCGAGGCTCAGGGAGGGGCCCACGCAGTCCAGAAGGAAGGCGCCTTCCTTCAGCCGGACGATGCCCTTCACCCGCCAGGCGTCCTCGTAGACCAGCTTGACGAACTTCTCCAGCTCCTTCTTCGGCATGCCTTCCTTCAGCCGGACCAGCGCCTTTTGCAGCGTCAGGTCGCGGGGCTCGGGCACCTGGTCGCCGTCCAGCGCCTGGGTTTCCGGGAAGGACAGCCATTCCGGGTCGAAGGCCGCCATCACGGCGGGCTCGACCCGCGCGCGGGGGAAGCGCTTTTGCAGCAGCCCGCGGAGGCGTTCCGCCTCCTGCGGGCTGACCAGGTCCGCCTTATTGAGCAAAATCAGGTCGCTGACCGCCAGCTGCTTCTGGCTGACCCGCACGGCGGCCAGGGTCTTCTCCACACGCGGCGCGTCGCACAGGGCGATGCAGCCCTTGTAGTCGATATAGGGATAGTGCCTGAGCACAGCGCGCACGTTGGTCGGGTCGCTCAGCCCCGACGCCTCCACGACAATCCGCTCCGGGCCTTCGTGGACAATCTGGTGAAGGGCGGCATCGAACTGCTCGCTGCGGCAAACGCAGAAAACAGAGCCGCCCGTCACCTCCCTCAGGCTGGCGCCCAGCCCGGTCAGCAGCGCGCCGTCCACACCCTCCCGGCCAAACTCGTTGACCACCAGCGCCAGGGGGCGGTCCTTCCACAGGTCCACCAGGCGCTTTAAGAGGGTGGTTTTGCCCGCGCCCAGGAAACCGGTGACCAGCAGCAGGTCCATCCTATTGGGCGGTTGAAAAGGCCTGTACGCTTACGCCCAGCACCCGGTCCAGCTCGGCCGGGGAGGGGATGAGGGAGGAATAGATCAACTCCCCGTTCAGGTACAGGGACGGCAGGTTTTTCACGCCCAACTTCTTGCACCGGGCGATGTTCTGCTTGGTGGTGAACTTGTATTCGGCGTAATCGATCCGGTCGCCCAGGCGCGCCTTGGCTGCTTCCGCGGCGCCGGCCATGTAGCCGCAGGCGGCGCAGGTGGCGCTGTCCAGGGTGAAGCACTCCAGCAGCGGCTTTTGCAGGCCCGCGTAGTCGGGCAGCTCCACCTGGATGTCCTCTTCGACCGCCACGTAGTTGCGCAGCATCTTCCGGGTCTCCTCCAGGTGCAGCGCGGCCTGGGACACCGCGATGCCGTTTTCCACGGGCACGGCGTAGGGCATGTCGCAGCCGGGGGCGAGGATAAAATTGTCCTTGTTCTCCAGTTCGTCGGCCAGGTCCAGCACGCACTTCATCACGTCCTGCTGGGTGCCGTGCAGCAGCACGCTGGTCAGGGGAATGTTCCCGCCGATGGTCACGCCGTAGCGGTCGGTGATGCGCTTGGCGGCCGGCAGGTCGACGTTCTCGTCCACGGAGATGCTGTCCGGCTTCGTCTGGCACATGCTCTCGACGTTCCGGCTTACGTCCCCGCAGACGAAAAAGCTGGAAAACACCTTCAGCTCCCGCAGGTACTCGAAGTATTCGGTAAAGGGCCGGGTCAGGAAGGTCTCGAAATGGTCCCGGGAAATCTGGCTGACCAGGGGGTCCACCACGGCGATGACGTCCGCGCCGGCCTCGGCGTAATAGCGGGACATCCTTTTCGCGCATTCCGTGCAGTAGTCCAGCAGTTCCCGGACGTAGTCCTCATCGTCGTACAGGTCCATGAACAGGTCGTTCCCGCGCAGGTGACTGGCCAGGGTGAAGGGGCCGCAGACAAGGCCGTACAGCGCGGTGTCCGCGCCCACGGCCTCCTTCATGCGGCGGGTGGCTTCCAGCACCAGGGGGACGCGCCCGTCGGTCTCCCGGGGCAGGGTGCAACGGCAGGGCACCGTCATGGTGTCCGCCAGGGGATGGGTTTTCACCGACGGCGGGCCTTCCTTCGACCAGGCCAGCTCGCAGCCCAGGATTTCCGCCTCGATCTGCAGGTCGAAGGCGATGGGCTGGCCGTGCGGCTTGTACAGCCGGTTGACCGCCAGCAGCGCCTCGAACAGCGCGTCCGCGTCGGTCAGGACCTCGGTCGCGTCCTTGCCCACCAGCTTGCCCGCGTGCACGCCGGCGAAAGGTACCCAGGGAATCTGGTCCGTATGGCGATGCCGGAGCGCGTCAAATAAAACCTGTTTTCCGCTCATGCCGGGAACGCGTCAGGCCTGGCAGAAGGAAACGGCGACGTCCGCGGCGCTCGCGGCGTCGGGCGTATAGGCGTCCGCGCCGATCTGCTTGCAGAAGGCGTCGGTGACCGGCGCGCCGCCGACCATGATCTTCACCTTGTTCCGGATGCCCGCTTCCTCGGCGGCCTTGACCACGTCGCGCATCACGCCCATGGTGGTGGTCAGCAGCGCCGAGCAGCAGATGACTTGGCAGTCATGCTCGATGGCCTTCTCGACGAAAGTGGCGGGGGCGACGTCGGTGCCCAGGTCGACGACCTCCAGGCCCTTGCCTTCCAGCATCATCCGCACCAGGTTCTTGCCGATGTCGTGCAGGTCGCCCTGCACGGTGCCGATGCACACGCGGCCCTTGGCCTTCACGTCCGAAGAAATCAGCAGCGGCTTCAACAGCTCCACGCCGGCGTTCATCGCGCGGGCGGCCACCAGCATCTCCGGCACGAAAATCTCATTCTTCTGGAACTTCTCGCCCACGATGCCCATCGCGGACAGCATGCCCTCTTCCAGGATCTGCTCCGCGGGGACGCCCTGGTCAATCGCCTGCTGCACCAGCACCTTCACGTCCTTGGCCTTGCCCTTTTGCACGAGAGCGGAGATTTCATTCAACAGTTCCATTGCTTGCCTCCATTTTACATGTATTAGCCAATATGCATCACTGGCGCCCTTACCGGTAAACCCCGAATTCCTGCAGCGCCTCCCACATGGCCATGTAGTTTTCCGGCGGCACGTCGCTTTGCACGTTGTGCACGGCTGCGAAGACGAAGCCGCCGCCGGGGGCGAAATCGTCAATCCTGCGCTTGACTTCCTCCCGGACCTGCCGGGGGGTGCCCCGGGGCAGAACGCTTTGCGTGTCCACGCCGCCGCCCCAGAAGGTGAAGCGGTCGCCCAGCTCTTTTTTCAGCCGCTTGCTGTCCATGTCCTTCGCGCTCACCTGGACGGGGTTGAGGATGTCCACGCCCTCGCGGTGCAGGTCGTCGGCGAAGGGCAGCATGCTGCCGCAGGTATGGTAGAAGATGTAGACCTCCGGGGCGCCGTTGTGCCGGGCGCGCTGCTTGATGAAGGTGAACAGCTCCTTGTGGTAGGGGGACACCATCTCCCGGTACAGTTCCACCGAGCACAACTGGGAGTTCTGGGTGGCCAGGTCGTCGGCCTCCGACACGATGAGCACGTTGCTGCCCACGGTATCCAGCGCCTTTTGCCAGTATTCCAGCTTGTTGTCGGTGATTTTTCGCATCAGCGCGTGGCTGAACTCCTTGTTGGCCACCATGTCCATGAAGTGCTTCTCAAACCCGCTCGTCCACAGCGCCAGCTCCCAGATGCCCGCGGCGTGGCGGCCCAGGATGTAGGCGCGCTTCTCGTCGTTGACGTACCGGTCCGCACGCTGCTTCATGGTGGGGAAGCGGGAGGGGTCGTCGCCGGCTGGCAGGTGCCAGGCGTCCAGGGCCTCCAGCTCCTCCGCGTCCTTCAGCGGATGGCTGAACATATCGAAATAATGCCCGCCCGCCGCCGGCATGCGCCAGCCGATGCCGATCTCGTCATAAAACTCGTTGTAGCGGCCGTCCCTGGACAGCTTTGTTTCCGTGCGCAGCGGCGCCTCGGCCACCGGGGCGGGGTCCACGCCGCGGACGTCCACCTTCAGGTAGTTGATGACATCGTCCTCCACCCGGGCCAGCTGCTGGGTGTAGTCCATCAGGGAGACCGGCGTCTCCGGCAGACCCAGGAACTTCCGCAGCGCCTTGTAGGCGTGCACGTTGATGCCGGTCAGCACGCTGCCGCCCAGGTCGAAGGGAACCCGGTCCGCCTCTTGGTGGCGCAGCGCCTTGAGCACCCGCTCGTAGCTGGTCATGTGATGCCCTCCTTCCGGGATTTCCCGGTTACTTGTTCTTCTGCTGGCGGATTTTGCCGGCGCGGTCAATGAGCACGGCGGACAGCAGCGTGAAGCCGGTCACGAAGGTGGTCCAGTAGACGCTGACGTTCAGCAGGGTGAGGGCGTTGGAAATCAGCGCCATCAGGATGCAGCCCAGGAAGCCGCCCAGCACCGTGCCCTCGCCGCCGGACATGGAAGTGCCGCCGATGATGACGGCGGTGATGACCTTCAGCTCCAGCCCGATGCCCGCCGTGGTGGAGGCCGAGCCCAGCCGCGCGGTCAGGATGAGGCCTACGACGGCGGCCAGCAGACCCATCAGCGCGTAATTGAACAGCGTCATCTTCTCCGCGTTGATGCCCGAGAGCTTGGCCGCCTTGTAGTTGCCGCCGATATAGTAGTTTTGGCGGAAAAAGCGGTTGCGCCGCAGCAGCCAGTTGCCGATGATCACGATGACGGCCATGTAGATGACCGGCAGCTGGATGTCGCCGATTTTCATCTGGCCGATCCAGGTGAACTCCTTGGGGAGGTTGGAGATGTTCTTCCCGCTGGTGAGCACCAGCAGCAGCCCGCGGCTCATGCTCTGGGTGGCCAGGGTGGTGACGAAGGGCACGATGCCCAGCTTGGCGACGGAAAAGCCGTTGAACAGCCCGATGACCATGCCGGTTAGCAGCCCCGCCAGGATGGCCACGACGATGGGCAGACCGGACTTGATGAGCATCGCCATGACGCCGCCGGACAGCGCGACCACCGCGCCGATGGACATGTCGAAGCCGCCGGAAATCATCAGGTTGACCATGCCCACCACCAGGATGGCTTCCATGGACAGGCTCAGCAGGACGGCCAGCAGGTTGTCGCTGGAGAAGAAATAGGGGGAGGCGAAAATCATCGCCACGAACATCAGCGCGACCACGAAGAACAGGATGAGCTCCCTGGATTTCCCGAGTTTCCTTAGTGTTTCACCCATTCCCGTCCTCCTCGCCACCCGAGCCGATGGCCAGCTTCATCACGCTTTTTTCGGTCGCGGTGCTCCCGTCCAGGATGCCTGCCACTCGGCCTTCCTTCATCACCACAATGCGGTCCGACAGGCCGAGGATTTCCGGCAGGTCGGAGGAGATGACCACGATGCCGCAGCGCTTTTCCTTCGCCAGGTTCCGCAGCAGCTGGTAGATTTCCCATTTTGCGCCCACGTCGACGCCCCGGGTGGGCTCGTCGACGAAAAGGATTTTGGGGTCGATGCTCATCCAGGAGGCCAGCAGCACCTTCTGCTGGTTCCCGCCGGACAGCTCGCGCACTTTTTTCTCGATGGAGGAGGTGACGACCCGGAAGTCCTTCACAATCTGCTCGGACACGAAGCACAGGTCGCCGTCGCACATCATGCCGTGCTTCACGTACCCGCCCAGCCGGTTGGCCGCGAAGTTCTGGGTGATGTCGAAATCCAGGAACAGCCCCAGGGTCTTCCGGTCCTCGGTCATGTAGCCGACTTTTTCCTTGATGGCCCGGGCGCAGTCGTTGACGCAGAAGGGCTTTCCGTCCAGGGTCATGCTGCCGGAGGTCAGCGGGTCCGCGCCAAAAATCGAGCGGGCGACCTCCGTCCTTCCCGCGCCGACCAGGCCGGAAAAGCCCACGATTTCGCCCTCGCGCACGTCAAAGGACACGTCCCTGAACACGCCTTCCCGCGTCAGGTTTTCCGCCTGGAAGATGACCTCGCCCAGGGGGGCGTCAGCGGCCCGGCTGCCGTAGATGTTCTCGATGGAGCGCCCCACCATGTGGCTGATGAGGAAATCCTCGTCCACGTCGGCGACCTTCGCGGTGACCACCTTCTGCCCGTCGCGCAGAACCGTGACGGAGTCGGCAATCTCGAAGACCTCGTTTAAGTGGTGGGAAATATAGACGAAGGAGATGCCCTCGTTTTGCAGCCGGCGGATGTTCTCAAACAGCCGCGCGACCTCCACCTCCGTCAGCGAGGAGGTCGGCTCGTCCAGCACGATGATTTTGGGCGCCTCGCTCATCGCCTTGAGGATTTCGATGACCTGCTGGTTGGCGATGGACAGGTCCCGTACCAGCGTGGCGGGGCTGATGTGCGTGATGCCGAATCGGGCGAGCATTTCCGTCGTCAGCTGCTGGAGGCGCTTGCGGTCAATCCGCCCGCCCAGCTTCACCGGCTGGCGGTTGAAGTAGATGTTCTCCGCCACGCTCAGGTGGGGCACCAGGCTCAGTTCCTGGAACACGATGCCGATGCCGCTTTGGATGGAGTCGCGGGGGGAGCGGAACCTCACCGCCTTCCCGTCGACGTGCACCTCGCCCGCCTCGGGGACGTACACGCCGCCCAGCACCATCATCAATGTGGACTTGCCGGCGCCGTTTTCCCCGACCAGGGCGTGCACCTCGCCGCGGCGGACCGCGAAATCCACCTTGTCCAGCGCCTTGACGCCGGGGAAGGATTTTTCGATGCCCTGGGCTTCCAGTATGTATTCGCTCAAAGGCCTACCTCAAAGGTCCGGGAAGGGCGGTCAAACCCGCCCTTCCCGCGCGCTTCCGGGGTTCAGCGCTTGAAATACTGCGCGTTCTGGGCGTCGATGATGATGACGCCGGTGTCAACGACCGCCGGCACGCCGGCGACGCCCGCCGCCTTGTTGTCCGTGGTGATGGCGACGTTGGAGTTGTTGATGTTCATCAGAATCTGGATGGCATAGTAGGGCATCAGCGCGGTCTGCTGGGCGACGGAGGCGGTGATGACGCCGGCCTCGATGTCGGCCAGCACGTCCTCGCCACGGTCCATGGAGATGATTTTTACCTGGCCCACCTTGCCCGCTTCCTTCACGGCCGTGGCGGCGCCGGCGCCGCCGGCGCCTTCAACGCAGGCGATACCGGCCAGGTCCGGGAATTTCTGCAGCATCGCCGCGGCAGCCTGGGCGGCCACAACGGGGTCGGACTGGGTATCGGCAATCTGCACGATTTCGATTTCCGGATAGGCGGCCAGGGCTTCCTGGTAGCCGCGGATGCGCTCCTCCAGGTTGCTCTGACCGGGTTTGGTCATCAGGACAATTTTACCCTTGCCGTCCAGCGCCTTGGCCATGTAGGTGCCGCCGGTGAAGCCGGCGGTGTAGTTGCCGGTGCCCACGAAGGACACGCGCTTGGAGGTGGGCAGGTCGGCGTCCACCGTCACCACCGGGATGCCCGCGTCAATGGCCTTGTCCACGATTGGAACCAGGGTGTCCTCGAAGCCGACGACCACGATGCCGTTGGGCTTCTTGGCAATCGCTTGCTCGAAGGCGGCGACCATCGCGGTCATGTCATAGTCCACGGGGCCGACGTACTCGGTCTTCACGCCCAGTTCCTTGCCGGCCATCTCGCAGCCCAGCATATGGTCGTAGAAGTAGTCCAGCCCGCCCAGCGCGCTGACCTGGATGTAGAGTTGCTCGGACTTGTCCGCCTCGGCCATTCCAAGGGACAGGGGCGCCGCCAGCAGCATCGCGGCGAGCAGCACCAGGCACAGTTTCCTCATTTGCAGTTTTCCTCCCGATTTCCATATATTTAACCGGAATGCTCCGGCTAGGCCCGGGTCTATTGATGATGGCGCCTGTTGGCGATGGCGCCCTGTCATGCCATTCTATCGCAGACGGCTCCCGCCCCGCAAGTTAGGACAGGCGCCCGGGGCGGGAAAACAAGTTTTATCCCGTTGATTCGTTTCAGGACTGGGCGATTTCCATCGCGACCCGGTTCCACTTGTCCAGGAAGTCCAGGCGGCCCTGCACGGTGCTCACGTCCTTGAGGATGAATTCGCAGGGGGTCTTGTAGCGCGCGCAGGCATCCTTCGCCTGTTGCATCTGCTGGCGGATGGGCTCTTCCTCGAAGGTGCCGTTGCCGATGAGGGAGGGCCGCGGCTTCAGGGAGAAGACGAAGTCGCCGGAGATGCTCTCGGCGCCCCGGTCGATATCCGCCCAGGGCGACATGGAGACCTTGCGGACGTTCCTGATCTTGCGCACAATGTCGATTTTGTTGTGCAGCGGCTCGCAGCAGCCGTAGTACATCAGGCCGAACATGTCGTACAGCGGCATCAGCAGGTCGATGTCGAACGCCTCGTGCATGTCCTTGGACACGGAGTTGAAAATCTGCGACATGCCGAACGCCCAGACGTTTTTCGCCAGCACCTTGCCGCCTTCGGGCCGGGGCAGGTCGTTGGTGTAGGCGCCCGTGCAATGCACGTACTGCAGCTGGTTGTCGAGCAGGCCCAGCTGCTCGCACTGCCGCACGGTGTCCATGGTGATGTCCCGGAGCCTGATGACGATCTGCTCCGTAAACTCCGGCCGGTCAATCAGGTCCAGCAGCATGGTCTCCGGCTCCCGCAGCTGGGCGATCCGGTCCCATACCCCGGCGTGAATCTGCACGCCCTCGAATCGCACCGGCAGGATGCCCTCAAATATCCGCTCGCATTCCGCGAGCCGCTCCGCGTCCAAGGCCCGGTCGACCGTAACGCTGTCGAACTTCAGGTTCTCCACGTCTTCCGGGGTGTTGAGCTGCTCCTGGTAGTCGTGGGAATAGATGTCGTTCTCCTTGTCCGTGTAGAGGCCTTCCTCCTTGACGTGGGTGCCGTAGTCCACGCCGGTGACGGCGTGGGGGAGGTCGATGCGCTCCTCCACGACCATGTCGCAGGGGAAGTGCTTCCACCGGTACAGTGTCTCGCGGATGCGCTGCTCGACCACGCGCAGGAAGGGGTCCTCGCAGCCCAGCTTCATCTCCGGGCTCGCCGCGATTTCATGCCAGGGCAACTGGTCGATATAGACCAGCGGCCGGGTCGGCTCCAGGTCGTTGTTCCGGGTCCAGAGCGCCCTTTTCTCCTTCTGGACGGGGAGTGCGGCAATCCGGGCCAGCTCTTCGGCCAGGGGTTTCAGGATGGCGTGGTCTTTTTTCATATTCTCTCCTCGGGTGTGTCGTTCAATCCAGTTCCCGGGCCGCCTCGCGCATCGCCTCAAGGTTGGCGGCCGGGACGTTGTGCAGCAGCGCTTCGTGGCTGGGGGATACGACCCATCCGTCGCCCCACAGCCCGGCGATGCGGAAGACCTCTTCCTTCACCTGCCGGGGCGTGCCGAAGGGTAGCAGCCACTGCGTGTCGATTCCCCCGACGAACAGCAGGTCATTGCGGTATTGCTTCAGGCTTTCCGCGTCCATACCCTTCGCCAGCGCCTGCAGGGGGTGCAGCGCGCTGATGCCCGCGTCGACGAGGTCCGGGATGACGCGCCCGATGGCCCCGCAGCTGTGCAGCATGACCGGCTTATTGTACTTGTAGGCGATGGCGAACAGCTTCTTGTAGTAGGGGAGGATGAACGCCCGGAAGTGCTCCGGGCTGACCATCAGGTCCAGCTGGGTGCCGAAGTCGTTGCCCATGAACAGGCAGTCCACCTTGTCCCGGTAGCGCTCCAGCACCTTTTCGTTGACCCGCGCGAACAGGTCCACCACCCGCTCGGTCAGCGCGTGTACGACCGCGGGGTCGGTGTGCATCTTGCAGAAATAGTTCTCCATCCCGAAATAGTCGGAAACGACGTGATAAAAACAGGACCAGGCGCCGCCTGCGACGCCCATGCCGGTTGCCAGCGCCTTGTCCAGCAGCCGTCCGTATCCGTCCAGGTCGAAGGTCTCAGGGTCCGGGAAGGTGTCGTGGCGCTCGATTTCCTTCGGGTCCTCGCACTCCGCGAAGATCGGCCCGGACTCCTGGCCGTCGCCGGCCATTTTGCCCACGTGATCGAACACGTCCTTCCCCGAGGCGTTCTTCCAGCTCACCAGGTCGGCGGGCAGCCAGTAAAAGTCGTCGCCCAGGCGCTGCGCGAGCTTCAGGGGGGTGTCGACCCCGTAATGCGGGTAATACGCCTTCAGCGCGTCCGCAGAAGGGTTGCCCTTCCAGAAACCCCGCCGGTCCGCCTTCCGCGCGGCGAGCAGGGATATGAACCGTTCCCGGTGATTCATGCGCGCTCTCCCGTTTCCGTCGTTTTCTTCGCCCCGGGCCCGGGGTCAGCTGATTGCCTTCTCCAGCAGCATCCGCTCGTCCGCCGCATCCTTGTGGAACTCGCCGGTAATCCGTCCGTCCTTCATCACGTAGATGCGGTCGCACATGCCCAGGATTTCCGTCATCTCGGAGGAAATCATCACAATGGCCAGGCCTTCGCCGGCCAGGCGGCTGAGAATCCTGTAGATTTCGGACTTGGCGGCCACGTCGATGCCGCGGGTCGGCTCGTCGACGATGAGCACCTTGAGGTTCCTGTCGATCAGCCACCGGGCGAGCAGGGCCTTTTGCTGGTTGCCGCCGGACAGCTTGTTGATGGTCTGTTGCAGCGAGGGCGTCTTGATGGACATCTCCCTGACGATGTTTTCCACGTCGCTGCCCTCCCGCTTGCGGGAGATGACGCCGCTTTTGGCATACTGGGCGAGCGCGGCCACGGAGATGTTCTGCTTGACCGAAAGGCTGGCGAAGATGCCCTGCTCCTTCCGGTTTTCGGTGACCAGGCCGATTCCCATGCGCTTGGCGGCCTGGGGTGAGTCCGGCGGCAGGGGAACCCCGCCGACCAGGATTTCCCCGGCGGCACGCTTGTCGATGCCGTACAGCGCGTTGGTCATTTCCGTCCGCCCGGCGCCCATCAGGCCGGAAAACCCGACGATTTCCCCGCGGTTGACGTGGAAGGTGACGTCGGTCACCTTGTCGCTGCTCAGGCCGCGCACCTCCAGCACCCTGTCGTGGACGTCCCGGTGGCATACGGGGAACAGCTCCTTCATCTCGCGCCCCACCATCATGGTGATGAGCTGCTCCTTGTCCAGTTCGCCCGCGCCGGCGGTTCCCACCACGCACCCGTCCCTCAAAATCGTGACGCGGTCGGAGATTTCCAGCACCTCGTCGAGCTTGTGGGAGATGTAGATGATGGACACGCCCTCGGACTTCAGCCGCCGGATGACCTTGAACAGGCTGCTGATTTCCGTCGGGCTCAGCGCGCTGGTCGGCTCGTCCATGATGATGACCTTGGCGTCCATGGAGATGGCCTTGGCGATCTCGATGAGCTGCTTTTGCGCGATGCTCAGGTTCTGCACCTTGGTTTTCGGGCTGATGCGAAGCCCCACCATGTCCAGGTACTCGGCTGCCTGGCGGTACACTTCCTTCCACTGCACGATGCCGTGGCGGACGGGCATCTTCCCGAACAGCACGTTTTCGGCGACCGTCAGGTACCCGGCGGAGTTGAGCTCCTGGTAGATGACGCCGACGTCCTTGTTGATGTGGCCGGTCGAGGACAGCACCTCGATGTTCTTCCCGTCAATGAAGCAGGTACCCTCGTCGCAGGTGTACACGCCGGAGAGGATTTTGATCAGCGTGGACTTCCCGGCGCCGTTCTCGCCCACCAGCGCGTGGACCTCGCCGCGCACGAGGTCGAAGTCCACGCAGTTGAGCGCGCGCACGCCGGGGAAGTACTTGCAGATGTTCTTGACCGAAAGGATGTAGTCCTGGCTCATTTGACTTCTTCCCTCGCCAGTTTCTGGTCGGAAATCAGGCTCTTGGCCACCCGCTCCTTGCGCAGCACGTCCAGCGCGACGGCCAGGATGATGACGACGCCGCGGGAGATGTCCTGCCAGAAGGAGGAGACGTCCATCAGCGTCAGCGCGTTTTGCAGGACGCCCAGGATGACCATGCCGATGGTCGCGCCGACGATGGAGCCGATGCCGCCGGAGAGCGACACGCCGCCCAAGATAATGGAGGCGATGACGATCATCTCCAGCCCCGTGCCCGCGGTCGGCTGGGCCGAGGCCATGCGGGAGGCCAGCAGCACGCCGGCGAACATCGTCAGCACGCTGCCGATGATATACACCGCCATCTTGACCCTCGCGACGGGCAGGCCGGCGAAGCGCGCGGCGTCCTGGTTGCCGCCGATGACGTAGATATACCGGCCAAAGGTCGTGTAGTTGAGCAGGAAATAAATCGCGGCGAAGATGACCACCGCCATCACCACGGCGTTGGGGATCGGGCCGATGAACCCGGTTGCCAGCTGCTGGAAGGCGTCCACCGAGGACTGGATGGACACCGCCTGGGTGTAGACCATGGACGCGCCGCGCCAGATGGCCATCGTGCCCAGGGTGGCGATGAGCGAGTTGATTTTCAGCTTGGTGACAATCAGGCCGTTGATGGCGCCCACCACCACGCCGGCCAGCAGCGCGGCCAGGATGGCGAGCAGGACGCTCTTGGTGCTATTGAGTACCAGCACGGACACGATGCCCGCGACAGCCTGCTGCGAGCCGACCGACAGGTCGATTTCACCCGCCAGGATGATCAGCGTCAGCCCGAAGCCGCAGATGGCGGAAAGGGATATCTGGCGCAGGGTATTCATGATGTTGCGCTGGGATAAAAAGACCGGCTTGAGCAGGTAGGTGACCACGCTGAGCACAATCAGGGCAACCAGCAGCACGGAAATCTCAGACTGGCCGAACTTCCTGAGCAGGGACTGCCGGTTGCTTGTTTTCACTGTCATGGCGGACGCTCCTTAAAGGGGGCAAGCCGACAGTACCCGACCATCGGCTTGCCCGACGCGTTTATTCCTTATTTGTCCATCAGCGCCCGGATGGCGTCGAAGTTGGTGGCGTACTCGTCGCCGTTCTTTGTGTAGAACTCGGCGAAGTTGTCGTTGGTGATAACGACGGTGCCGCTCTCATAGTTGGCGGGCAGCGTCTCGCCGTTGGCGACCTTGTAGGCCGCGTCGATGATGCTCACGCCCATGTAGTCCGGGAACATGGCGACAGCGGCCTTGTAGGCGGTGTTGCCCAGCAGCAGCTCGCGCCCCACGACGCCCTCAAAGCCGAAGCCGATGGCGGTCAGCTTGGACTCGTCCAGGCCGCCTTCCTTGTACGCGGCCATACCGCCGGAGGTGGAGTTGTCGTTGATGCCGAAAATCACGTTGACTTCGGGGTTGGCGGTCAGCGCGTCCTGGGCGACCTTCAGGCTGGTCTCCTTGGAGCCCGCGCCGTCCACTTCCTGCATGACTTCATACTTCAGGCCCACTTCGTCCATCGCGGCCTTGAAGCCTTCAACGCGCAGGCGGCAGTCCTCAAACGCCGGCAGGCCGACGATGAGAATCTTCGGGTCGATGTTGTGCAGCTTGGCATACTCCGCGAACCAGTAGCCGGCGCGCTTGCCGCCGGTCAGGTTGTCGATGCCGACGTAGGTCTCGGCCCCGGGGATGACGTTGGACTCAGACACCACCGGGATGCCGGCCTCTTTGGCCTCGGCCATCACGTTGGCCAGCGCCTTCACGTCGATGGGGGTGATAATCAGCACGTCCACACCGTCGGTAATCATGTTTTCCGCCTGGGAAATCTGCTTGGCCACGTCCATCGCGGCGTCGGAAATCTTCAATTCGATGCCCAGCTCGTCCGCGCGGGCTTTCGCGCCTTTGGCGATGTTCTGGTACCACTCATGGGACATATCGTTGACCAGGTAGCCGAACTTGAGTTTCTTGCCCTCCGCGCTCGCGCCGAAAACGAAGGCGCACAGCAACAGGGCGGCGATGACCAGGGCGAGTTTCCTTTTCATTCCGTGGGTTCCCCTTTCAATATTTAACCGGTTTCCCGGCTATTGACGGCTAAGTCCCGGCGGGGCGGCAGTAAAACTGAACCGACTGTCCAAACTTGGTCAAACGACGGCGTCTTGTCTTATTAATTATACCTTAATAACTAAGCTCGCGCAAGATGCATCCAGCCTTGGAACGTAAAATCCCGTTCAGCCGGGCAGAGCTCACGAAGTCGCCGAAACACGGCGCCCGTGGCTCATTGCGCGGCGTATCTGGCCAGCGCTTCCTTGATCTCAGTCACAAAATGGTCCGTGATGGCGTCAATCGCCTGTTCGCCCAGCGCGGGGTTCGCGCCCCATACGTCGTTGGACCATTCCCACTTCGCCGGCTCCCTGTAATAGTCCAGCGGGGCGTCGTGATAGACTTTTTGCGGGTGGGGCGGGTCTCTCAGCAAGTCCATCCGCGTCAGTTCCGGATACATCCGCATGAACATGGAGGTTTCCCAGATGCCGGCGTGGTCCGCCGGCGTTTCGCCGTCGACGGTCACGCCGTCGCTTTCCTTATGGGCGATGACGGTGATGGACGGGTCCTCCCGGGAGATGATTTTTTGGAACCGGGCGATGCACTCCTCCTGGGCGGGGCCGTAGTGGCTGACCATCAGCACGATGACCTTGGCGCCGACTTTTTTGAGCTGCGCGCACAGTTCCGACAGCAGGGAAAGCATCAGCCCCTCCGAGTATGTGAGGGTCCCGGTATAGGTCGAGTACCCGGGGCGCCCGAAGTAGACCGGCGGCAGGACGATTCCTCCCTGGAGTTTCTCGGCCAGCCTCAGACAAATCCCGTGGGATTTCAGGGCGTCCTGCCCGAGGGGGAGGTGGTCGGCGTGCCATTCCAGCAGCCCCATCGGGACGATGAAAACGGGCAGCCTTTCGACCGCTTCCAGGAATTCAAGGGGCAGCATTTCCTCATACTTGTATTTTGGCATTTCTTCCTCCGCCTTCCCGCTTATTTCCAGGTGAGCAGCTTCTCCAGCACCGCCTGCTGGGTGTCCGCGCTGGATTCGTCCATGCAAATCAGGATTCCCTCCGGCCGGACCGCGTCCATGAAGGGGTCAAGCTCGCTGAGGTGGAGGTCGACCACGACGCTCTTTCCACCGGCATTCTCAGGCCTTTACGGCATGATTCCGTCTGCTGCTTCCCTTTTGGGCTCCCCGCCCGGAGGCCAGCGCCTTTGGCCCGCGTCGCCTCCATGACCTTCCGATGCCCGTCCAGGTGAAGGCCGTCCACGGGGAGGGCCTGGCGAAGCCGGACTCGCGTAGGCGCTTGATATTCTTCGGGGCCTCGCGTTCCGCAGGAAGCGGTCCGGACTCCCGCCTTTGCCGGCGAGGGGGCCGAGGGTTTTTTATATTTCGGATTCGGCGGCTATGTCTCCGTCCCGCGTCGGTTGGAAACTACTACTGAACTATGGCCTGACCCAAGCTTGTCTGAGCACGGGTCGTTTTCAGGTTGCCTGAAACCCCGAAGAAAATCCGGTTGGGGGCACCGGCGCTGGTTTGATGCCGTGAAACCTTCCGAACAGTGCGGCTGCAGCGTGACCCCGGCGCGCGTTTTCGCGTGGCGTGCCCTTCTTGGATTGCCGATGGCTTGGTCGATACCTGGGCAAGCAGCCGCGTCAGACGATCGCTGCGCCGATTTGCTCAGAAATGTCCTTGTAGTCAACGCCCTCCCGGTTCAGCCCCGTGATTTCCGCGACAATCTGGTAATCCTTGAATACCAGGATGCGCCGCGCCAGCGTCAGCATCTCGGTCAAGTCGGATGAAATCAGGATGACGGATTTGTGGTCGTCCTTCGCCAGGCCCCAGATGATTTCATGAATCTGGCGCTTGGCCCCGACGTCCACGCCGACGGTCGGTTCGTCGATAATCAGAATCCTGCAGTCCGCCGCGAGCCATTTTGCGAGGGAAACCTTTTGCTGGTTGCCGCCGGACAGGTTCTCCACCGGCGTATGCTCCGACGGGGTTTTGATATCCAGGTGGCCGATCATGTGCCGGGTCAGGCTCACACATTTCCGGGTGCTGATGGTGCAGATTTTCCGGACCATCCGCCGCAGGACCGTGATAATGACGTTCTCCTTGACTGAAAACCCGAGGATGAGGCCTTCTTCCTTGCGGTTCTCCGTCACGTAGCCCAGGCGGTGCCTGGCCATCGCCTCGCGGAGGGAGCGGATTTTCACGGGCTTGCCGTCGATGATCACCTGGCCCGTATCCATCTTCTCGGCGCCGGCAATCAGCCGCGCCAGCTCCGTCCTGCCGGCGCCGACCAGACCGTACAACCCGAGGATTTCCCCTTTTTTCAGCGACAGGCTGACGTCGGTGAACTGGCCCGCCTTTCCGATATGGCGCGCTTCCAGGATGGTGTCCCCGGAGATGTCGAGGGTGCCCAGCGGCATGATGTCCTCTTCCCGGCCGATCATCATGCGGATCAGTTCCTTGCGGGTCAGTTCGCCGATGGGGCGCGTTCCGATCAACCGGCCGTCCCGCAGCACGGTGACGGTGTCGCACAGCTCCATGCATTCCTCGATTTTATGCGAAACGAAGATGATTCCCCGCCCTTCGTCCCTGAGCCGCCGGATGATGAGAAACAGGTTTTCCGACTCATAACGGGTCAGGGAGCTGGTCGGCTCATCCATCAGGATGTACGTCGCGTTGCCGGAAAGCGCCTTGGCAATCTGAATTAGCTGCTTCTGGGCGACCGTCATCCCGCCGATGCGGTCTGTGGGCTGGACTTTTAGGTCCACCAGGTCCAGGTAGGTCTGCGCCAGCTCGTTGATTTTGGCCCAGTTGACCTGCCCGGCGCGGTTGGTGAACCGTCCCAGCTTGTCCAGAACGATGTTTTCGGCGACCGTAGAGCGCGGAATCACCTGGATTTCCTGATACACCATCGCAATTTCGTGCGCGATGGCGTCATGGTAGCTCTTCAGGTGGACCTGTTCGCCGTCGATGAAGACGCTGCCGGCGTCCGGATGATAAATTCCGGTCAGGATTTTCATCAGC
>ERZ747221.1604-NODE-1604-length-22020-cov-13.188215_pt1 | contig 22020 bp, 16 predicted proteins | sample MGYA00374949_ERZ747221 | MGnify/ENA primary metagenome ERZ747221 (study PRJEB28779, sample SAMN05720172) | bioreactor metagenome | isolation source: Anaerobic biogas reactor | place: USA:Washington, USA | collected 2015-08-08 ... | reverse complement strand
TGCCGCATTCGACCAACGACGCCGCGATCCGTGTTGCTCGTGCTTTTTGCCGGACGTTGATGTCCTCGGCGGTTTGCGTTCGTAGGGTGGGTCAGAGCGGACCATCACCAACGCGGCCCGCACCGCGCCGGACGCGGCCACCACCGCCGAGCCGGCATCGGTTATCGCGCAGCGGCGGCCCACCGGAACGGCGCCTCCATCCCGCGGGTGCCGCATTCGACCAACGACGCCGCGATCCGTGTTGCGATGCGGCTGGGTTGCGCATGGTGGCCGTCTCCCGGTGGGCCGGCGCTGCTGTGGGGCGGTGCGTGCTTCTTGACCGACGTTGATTTCCTCGCCGGTTTCAACGTCAACCGGGTGGTCCGCTTTGGCCCACCCTACGTGTGGTCCATCCGACGGGCGCCTTATTCAACCGACGACGCGATCCGTGTTGCGATGCGGCTGGGTTGCGCATGGTGGCCGTGTCCTGGTGGGCCGGCGCTGCTTTGGGGCGGTGCGCGCTTTTTGCCGGACGTTGATGTCCTCGGCGGTTCTGACGCTGACAAAATGGTCCGCTTTGGCCCACCCTACGTGTGGTCCATCCGACGGTGCCGTATTCAACCGACGACGTTGCCACCCGTGTTGCGATGCGGCTGGGTTGCCCGGACTGGAACCCGCTCGGCGAACGCTGGGGATCACTGCGGATTCGTGAGGACGCGTGGGACGCCTCACGAGAATCGTTCTTTCGCTGCTTCCGGAACTGCGCGCCTCTGGCGATTGTTTCGCACGGCCATCAGTATCAGCAGCAAAGTCATCAGCGTGGTGAACGCACCCGCCTTTGCTCCGGGCGTTGCGTATTGAAACTGGACGACATGCCGTCCCGGCGGCAAGGCAACGGCGCGAAAGAGAATGTTGGCGGGCACGACCGGCGCCGGGCGCCCATCGACCGTGGCCGTCCAGCCGGGATAGTAAGTGTCCGTCAGCACCAAATAGCCTGGGGCATTCAATTCGGCCTCGATCGTGACCTGTGCCGGCGCGTAGCCGACGATCCGGGCGGACTGAAACGCTTGCAGGTGACCCGCAGGCAGGATGTCGCGTTCCACCAAAACCTGTTGCCGAGGGTCCAGGCGGCTGAGCGCGGCGATGCCGTCCCGCATCCGCGACAACGCGGTGGCGCTGCCGATCACAAACGCGCGGGGCAAAGGCGACACGTTCTCGTAGATGGCGTACGGGCGGTACTGGACCTGACTGCCACGCGGAGTGAATTCCTCTGCCAACTGGCCGGTCCGCCGCAACTTCCAGCCCGGCACCTCGTGCCTCAGCTGGCCTTCCAGCACGGCGTAACGGACGCCCAGCAGGTCCAACAGCGGCTTACGCGCGGCGCCCATGTCCAGATCTTTGAAACCCAAGGCGGCATCCTGCCCCGGCGCAACGGCGGCGGCGTAAATCGCAAAGCGCGCCAGCGGCACCGGCTCGTAGCCCTGCACTTTCTGGATGCCCGCCTGCCAGGCCTCCCGGTCGCTGATCAGCCGCTGCGCCGCCAGCACGCGTTGCAGCCCCAACTCCGTTTGGATCGTGGCGACGATGGGATTCTCGCGGCGAATGAACTCTTGGGGAACGGTCTGCAGAACATGCCCGGCATGCCAGGCCAACTCGCCGCCGCAGATCGCCAGGCCGAAAGCGATGGCTCCCGTACGCCAACGGCCGCGGAGCGTCAGTAGCCACAGTGCCCCCAGCCCGCCCAACGTCCAGAGCAGAACGCGGGGTGCATGCAGCACGCGCAACGCATCGGACCAGGAACCGGTGGGACCGCCCGCCGCCGCCGCGCCGCCACCCGCCTGTCCACCAGCCTGCCAGAACCACAGACCGGCAGCCATGACCAGCGCCAAGCCGGCAACGGCCGCTAGCGACCGGCGACACCGGATCTGTGACGCCTCGGCCAGCGTTAGAAACGAATCGAAACCCACGCCGGCCAACACCGCGGTGAAGAAAGAGCAGAAGAACAACGCCCGCGCCGGAGCGCGGAACAACGACACGCCGGGCACCCCATGATACAGCAGCGGGAACCAGGGGGTCCGGTCGCCAAAGGCGAACAGCATCGCCGCCAGCCAGAGCGCGCCAAAACGGCCGACCGGATAGCGGCGGAAGCCACAGCACACTCCCGCGACGGCAAACACGAGCGGCACCACGCCGAAACAGCACACGGTCTCCCAATAAAACTCGCCCGGACCTCGATAATCGGCCGGCCCTCCCGCGACGAACGGATCCAGCATTTGCAGCAGGCTCAGCGGCTGGAGACACATCGGGCGGATGTGCTCCAGCGTCAGACCGCCCATCCGCACCGACTGGCGGCTGTACATCCAGTTCGGCAGCAGTTCGATCGCGCTCAATCCAGCCACGGCCAGGCCGACGGCAAGCCAGCACACGATGATCCGCATCGCGGGCAAGCCTTCTGCGGTGCCCGCAGCCTCGCGGGACAAGAGAACCGGCTCTGTAACCGCCTGAGCCGGCTCACAGGCCGCAGCACGGTCTGGCGCGGTCCCTGTTTCCGTTTTCGGCCGCGTCCGCCTTCTCAACCCCCGGAACACGTCGACGGCCAGATAACCGGTCAGCAGCAACACGAGGTAGAACAGTTCCTGGACATGCCCGCAGAAAAACGCCGCCGTCAAAACCAAGGCCGTCCCCACGACGCCGCCACGCTGGCCGGCGCGCAGCCGTTCGACGCCCAGAAACGCCCACGGGATCCAGGCGATCAGACAGACCTGGTTGTAATGGCCCTCGCCCGTCTGAGCCACGTAATACGGCGCCGCCATGAATGCCATTCCGGCAAACACGGCGGCGGACCAAGCCAAACCGTACCGGCGGCACAGCAGACAGGTCCCCAAGCCCGCCAGCCAGTGATGGCCGACCATCAGCCAGCTGACCGCCAATCGGCTGTCCACGAAGGCGTAAATCCAGTTCGGCGGATAGAACATGGCGGCCTGCGGATTGCCCAGCCAGGGCACCCCGGCCAGGGAAGACGGGTTCCACAGGATCGCTTGGCTGCCTTCGCTCAGGAGGCCGGACAGGGACCCGCGAAACGCCAAGACATTGCTGGTAAGATCGTTCTGGCCGTTGCGTTGAGGGCCAACCAGCACATCGGCGGGATGCGTCGTCCAACGCCAGAAGCAGACGCTGACGGCGATCGCCAACAGCAAACCCGCCACGAAGTGGGGTCGGTGTCTGGTCATGGGGTTGATGTCTCCCTCCCTTGCTTCGTACCGTCGTTCGCACGTGGCTGCTCGCCTTCGCTCGGCTCGTTACCCGTCGGCCAACCGGCCTGGCGTTCGAGCGTGCCCAGGGGACCTTCCACGCGATGCACCAGGTACTGGCCGGCGCGGAAGACCACCGGTTGAGACCAGGGAAAGGCACGGCGTAGCGGCCAAGGGAAGCGAGCTGGCGTAGCAAGAGCCCCCTCCGGACAGAAGTCCACGTCGTCCATCGTGACTCCCAGCGCGCGGAGGTCGGAAACCACGTAGCGTTGGGGGCTTACGGACAGGGCCTGTAGGAAAACATCGTGGCGGTCTGGGTAATAGACCGACAACGACTCCAGGAACACGTAGCGGGTTGAGGGACGGAATCCCAGCTGGCAATACAGGTGTACCAGCCCGTTGTGAAAGCACGTCAGCTCTCCGTTTCGCGATCCCAATCCGCTCACGTACTTCCGGACTCGCTCCAAGTCCTGCCACTCGGTCATGGGAAGCAACCGCAGTCGATCGTAGCGTTCGGCGCTCGTTCCATGCACCAGGCACTCCCGCCAGCATGACAGCCGTTCTAATCGCACGGCGGGTGAAGTCACCACAGCCAGCGCAAGAAAACCTGCGACGGCCAACCGCCAACCTCGCCCTGGACGTACGCCCGCCAGGACCCCGATCGCCAACAGAACCTCGGCCGCATGCACGTAGTCGAACAAATGCTGTAGGGCGTAGGACTGGACTAGCCAGCCCAGGTAGAACGTGGCCAGCAGGGAAGAACTTGAAAAGCCGGAAGGTCGAAAGGTCGAAGAATCCCAAATCCGAGAAGTCGAAGACGCCGAAGGCTCGCCACTCTGGCCTCCTGACTCTTCGACGATGGCACTCTCGCACGTTTCGGCTTCTTCCCTTTTCGACTCTTTGTCTTTTCGACTCTTCCACCATTGCTCGACACCTCGGCCCACCGTGATGAGGGCCGCGGGCACGGCGGCCAGGTGGATCAACTGCCAAGGAAAGAACCGGTACTGCATGGCCAGGTACCGGATCGCCGTCCAGTGCTCGCGTCCCGCAGCGACGTAGCGAGGGTTCCACTCGATCAGCGTCTGGAGGAAAGAAGGCCACGCGCCGGACCAGACCAACCAAGCTACTCCGATCCCGCCAACAAAGAGCGCCCCGGAGACCAGGCCGACAAAATCCGCTGCCGCCTTCCGCCAATGACGCACCAAGAACGCGCTGAAGATCCAGCAGAGTGCTGCGGGGACGACGATCATGGGTTTGAGCCAGACGCCTGCGCCCCAGCACATCCCTTCGCAGAAGGCCGACCAACCGACCCCAGCAACCCCAGCCTCCGCTGCGCCAAACGCCGGCCCGACGCGCCCGCGAAGGGAGCCGGGCATCGTCTCGTTGGTTCTGCCGGTTTCCGTGAATGTCCTTCTGGACGAGCACAGATACTCCAGCCGGCGGCGGCGGAGCGTGAGCCCTGCCAGGCCGGGCACCACCAGCCACACGTCCCGCTGACAATGGCACCATTCGGTGGTCGAGAAATAGTACAGAACCCAAGCGAAGGTCGCGATTGCCAATCCGGCCGAACTGACTCCGCCAGATTTGAGCCAACGCGCCAGAAGCCAAATGGCCGCGGCTACGAAGACAAGATCCGCTGCCCGTAGGGCCACGGAACTGGACCCCAGGAGGGATCGGACGGCGGCCTGCAGCCAGACGATGCCCGGCAGGTTGGCCTCGAAGATGTCGCGGTACAAGACCCCGCCCTGCAACAAATTCGCAGCCTGGAGGTCGTATAAGGCCGCATCGTCGTTCAAGGGCATGCACAAGAACAGCGGAACGTTGGTGACCAAGAGCAGCGCAAACAGTCCCCAAGCCAGGATGGCCCAGCGACGGTCTGTGATCGCCATGTCCGGTTTGGCGGTGGGTGGGCTCGGGATGCCAGATGTCATTGGTCAGATCTCATCCGGCATTCGTGATTGGTCATTACGCCGTGGTCCATTGTCAGTACTCAGCCATCGTAACAGGACGAAGGTTCATCATTCGCGTTTCAGCGTTCAACATTCCAAGCATCGTTCCAGAAACAACTGCCGCCTCGTCAAAGTAGCCATCACACTCCGCGGGACGATCAGCAATAAACACTGGACAGTCATTTGTCGAACGAGACTAACCCACGGTCTCTTGTCTTGGCATCATTCGGAAAACGGCAGCGGCCTACGTCGCCCTGCGAGGTCCTTCCAGCCGGCCCAGTCGCCGCTCGACCTGATGTACCAAATACGGCCCCGCGCGGAACACGGCCGGCTGCGACCACGGGAACACGTCCCGCAGCCGGGACGGGAACCGGGGCGGTTTTTCCAGCAAGCCCTCGTCGCACAACCGGGCAATGCTCGTCGGCGAGAGTCCGCTCGCGATCAGGTCCGTGACGACGTACCGCTGCCGGCTGTCCGACAGAGCCCGCAAAAACTCGTCTTGGCGGTCCGGAAAGTACGCCACCACCTGCTCCAGATAGACGTAACGCGTCGAAGGCTCGACGCCCATCATTCCGTACAGGTGGACCAGACTGCTGTTGTAACAAGTCAGTTCCCCGTCGCGGATGCCTTGCCCGCGCAAGAACTCCGCCACGCGATCCAGGTCTTGCCAACTGGGGACGGAGAATGTCTTCAATCGGTCGCGCACCGGCGCAGTGCTGCCGTGCGCCATGCAGGCCGGCCACCAGGCCAGTCGCGGAAAGCTCAACACGGGCGTGGTCAGCACCACCAACACCGCAAACCCGCCCACCGCAAACCGGCGCAAGACTCGGCCGGGCTTGGCCCGGCGCTCGGACTTTCCCGACCTGCCGGCCACCGCGACGCCCACCACGACAATCGCCAGCAGCAAAGCCGGCGCATGAACGTAGTCGAACAGATGCTGCAGCAAATACGACTGGACCAGCCAAGCCAGGTAGAAGACGGAGAGGAGGGCGGAAGTGAAGGAGTGGAAAAGTGGAAAAGTGGAAGAGTCGGACGGATCCGCCCCCGTCCTTCGCGACTCTTCGACTCCTTCCCTTTTTCCCCACCTCCGCGCGCCGCGGACCAGCGCGGTCAGCGCGAGGGGGATGGCCGCCAGGTGCAGAAGCTGCCAGGGAAAGAACCGGACCTGCATCGCCACGTATCGGGCCAACGTCCACTGCTCGCGTCCTGCGGCCACATAGGCCGGGTTCCAGTCGATCAGCGTGGCCAGGAAATGGGGCCACGCACCCGACCACACCAGCCAGGCGACGCCCAGTCCGCCCGCCAGCAATCCGCCCGACACCAAGCCCGCCAAATCGACCAGCGTCCGACGCCACTGGCGCACGTACAGCACGCTCAGCATCCAGCAACACGCGGCGGGCACGACGATCATCGGCTTCAGCCACACCCCTACGCCCCAACACAAACCCTCCAACAGCGCCCAGCCGACAAAGACGAGCCCGACACGCGCTTCGGCCGGGCCGGGTTGTTCCGGTTCCGAGCCGGTGGCCTCCCTTTGTCCAGACTCCGCCCAACTCCGCAGACGCTCCGCTTGTCGGCGGCGAAGCGTCAGTGCGGCCAAGCCGACGGTCAGCAGCCACACGTCACGCTGACAATGGCACCATTCGCTGAACGAGAAATAACAGACAAACAGCACCAACACCAGCCACGTCTGGGCCGCACGCGTGGCGCCCGACACCGCGAGCCAATGACGGCTGGTCACCGCCCAGGCGGTGAACAACAGCAGATCCAAGGCTCGCAAGGCCAGCGACGATTCTCCCAGCGTCGCGCGCACGGCAGCCTGGATCCAGATCACGCCCGGCAGGTTCGGCTCGACGATATCCCGATACAAGACGCCGCCGCCCAGCAGGTTCCGAGCTTGCAGATCAAACATCGCCGCATCGTCCGTCAACGGCATGCACAAAAACAGCGGAACATTGGCCACCAACAGCACCAGCAGGCCCCAGGCAACAACGGTTCCACGGCGGTCGTTAGTGGTCATTGGTCGGTGAGTCCAAAAGTCCAAAAGTCCAAAAGTGGAAAAGTGGAAAAGTGGAAAAGTGGAAGAGTGGAAGAGTGGAAGAGCGACGGGGCCGGGTGTCCGTGGTCTGGGACTCTTTCACTTTTTCACTCTTTCACTTTTTCACCCTTCGTGTCAGCGATCACCGGGGGGCTCACGCCGCCCCGTTCGCCAGCCACCGGTCACTCTCATCTTTCATCCCTCCTCCCTTCCCGCGCCGACCGTGGCACGGCCCCATTCTGTTTCGCGCCAATCCGCTGGCGGCGAGTCTTGGAAGTCGGCGTGGCGGCCACAGTTGACACGCCGCGCCACGATGTACAGCGGTCTGGCTCGCACCTGGTCGTAGATCCGGATCACGTATTCGCCCAGGATCGCGATTCCCAACGCGTTGAGCGCGCCGAAAAACGAGGCTGCCATCGTGATGGAGGTCCAGCCGGGCGTCGCCAGGCCGGTGAACAGTTTGTGGTACAGGGTGAACGCCGTCAGTCCCAGGCAGACCAGCATCGACACCAGGGCGACCGTGTAGAAGACGGCCAGCGGGACCCGCGAAAACGAGAAAACCGCGCTCTTGGCCAGACGGAACAACTGCCGCAGCGACACCCGCGGCCGGTCGTCGTGCCGGGCGTGCCGTTCCACACGCACCCCGACCTGCCGGAACCCGACCCAGCGCCGCAGGCCGGGATAGAAGCGATCCCGGTCCGACAGCTGCAAAACCTGATCCACGACCGCCCGGTCGACCAGCCCGAAATTGCCCGCGTCCTGCGGGATGGGCATCTCCGAGATGGCATTCAGCACGCGGTAGAAGGCATAGAACAGGAACCGCTTGGGCGGGCTCTCCTTGCGGTTGTAACGCACGGCATACACCACGTCGTAGCCCGCTCGCCATTGATCCAGGAATTCGGCGATCGCCGCGGGATCGTCCTGTAGATCCGAGTCCATCACGATCACGGCATCCCCGCGGGCGTGTTCCAGACCCGCCTGGACGGCCGCCTGGTGGCCGAAATTCCGGGAGAAGTGGATCACGCGAATGGCGGGATTCGCCGCGGCCAAGCCGTCCAGGACGTCGAGAGAGTCGTCCGTCGAGCCGTCGTTGACGTACACGATTTCGTAGCGGTCCGTGTTGCCTTCGAGGGTGCGGACGACAGACTCCGTGAGACGCTCCAGGACGGTCGCCTCGTTGAAGCACGGCAGGACCACGGATACTAACGGATTGACGGGACGAAAGCGGACTGCAGGCACCGGATCAGGCTCCTTATTGCTTCACAAAAACCCCTGCCAACGACAGGCCCACCGGGATGCGGAACCACCGCGACACGGCCTGTTCCAACCAGGCGCAGCTGAGCAACATCCGGTTCAACGCCGCGGGCAGACGCGGAAACTCCGCGCCCCGACCATCCGACCGCCGCGGGATCAGCCGCCGCGACACGACGGCAGCCGGCAAAGTGAACACGTTCCAACACCCGACCCACGCCGGGGCGAGCCCGGCAGCCGCCGTCTGCCGCAGCAATTCCCGCCGCGTGTAACGCCGGTGGTGGCCCAGTTGCCGGTCCCAATCGCTGTACAGCCAGGGGCAGGCGGGCACCGTCAGCACCAAGCCGCCATCGTGCTGCAACGCGGCGACCGCGTGGCGCAACGCAGCGATCGGATCGGCGATATGTTCCAAGACGTCCAACATCACCACGGCCCGCGCGGCGCCGGCAGGGATGGGCCAGGGTTCCGCCAGATCGTGCAAATGCACGTTCGGCAGGCCCTCCTGCCGGGCGTGCGCCACGGATTCGGGCATGATCTCCAGCCCCGCCACGTCGTAACCAAGGCGGCGAAATTCCAGCAAGTTGCGCCCCGAGCCGATCCCGCCTTCGATCAATACGCCCGGTGCTGGCACAAACCGCTGCAGCAATTGGGCCGCCCAGCGCCGTTTGCCGACGTGCCACCAGTAACCGTCTTCCAGGTTGATCAATTCTTGCAGATGGTTTGCGTCCAAAACACGGTCCCCGCCAGTTGGTCCTTGCGCGCAGGACGACTGCGCAGACCCGCCCCGTGTAGCCTTGGACGCAAACGTCGTGCCAGCCATCCCGAAGGCCCATTCTGAGGCTGAATCCCGCAGGTTTGCGTTCACGCGTGGCAACAGATCAGCAGCCGAATGTTGCCAAACCGCCTCACTGGAACGTCGTCACGGCACTGGCTCCGGCCACCACGCTGCTCGCCAGCGTGGAGCGGTGTTCAAGACCAGAAATGTTTGCGAATAAGTCGGTTGTCTTCGCCACCACGCTGGCAAGCAGCGTGGTGGCCGAAGACGAAGACGTCGCGGGGCGGGCCGACGCCTAGTGCTGAACATGGCTCCACGCTGGCAAGCAGCGTGGTGGCCGAAGAGGGCGAGTGGCAGGCCGACGGCTGGTTTTGAACATGGCTCCACGCTGGCGAGCAGCGTGGTGGCCGAAGACGAAGACGTCGCGGAGCGGGCCGACGGCTGGTGCTGAACATGGCTCCACGCTGGCGAGCAGCGTGGTGGCCGAAGGAAGCGTGGAGCGGGCTCAAGACCAGATATCTCTACGAAATCGGCTGCTTCGCCACCACGCTGCTCGCCAGCGTGGAGCGGTGTTCAAGACCAGAAATGTTTGCGAATAAGTCGGTTGTCTTCGCCACCACGCTGCTCGCCAGCGTGGAGCGGTGTTCAAGACCAGAAATGTTTGCGAATAAATCGGTTGTCTTCGCCACCACGCTGCTCGCCAGCGTGGAGCGGTGTTCAAGACGCTGGACGCAGTGGCTGGACGACGGCTCGGGCTGGGCCGACGGCTGGTTTTGAACATGGCTCCACGCTGGCAAGCAGCGTGGTGGCCGAAGAGAGCGCGTGGCAGGCAGGCGGCTGGTTTTGAACATGGCTCCACGCTGGCAAGCAGCGTGGTGGCCGAAGAGGGCGCGTGGCAGGCAGGCGGCTGGCTTTGAACATGGCTCCACGCTGGCAAGCAGCGTGGTGGCCGAAGAGGGCGAGTGGCAGGCCGACGGCTGGCTTTGAACATGGCTCCACGCTGGCAAGCAGCGTGGTGGCCGAAGAGAGCGCGTGGCAGGCCGACGGCTGGCTTTGAACATGGCTCCACGCTGGCAAGCAGCGTGGTGGCCGAAGAGAGCGCGTGGCAGGCAGGCGGCTGGTTTTGAACATGGCTCCACGCTGGCAAGCAGCGTGGTGGCCGAAGAGGGCGCGTGGCAGGCAGGCGGCTGGCTTTGAACATGGCTCCACGCTGGCGAGCAGCGTGGTGGCCGAAGACGAAGACGTCGCGGGCTGGGCCGACGGCTGGTTTTGAACATGGCTCCACGCTGGCGAGCAGCGTGGTGGCCGAAGACGAAGACGTCGCGGAGCGGGCCGACGGCTGGTGCTGAACATGGCTCCACGCTGGCAAGCAGCGTGGTGGCCGAAGACGAAGACGTCGCGGGGCGGGACGACGCTTGGTGCTAAACATGGCTCCACGCTGGCAAGCAGCGTGGTGGCCGAAGACGAAGACGTCGCGGGGCAGGCAAACGGCTGGTGCTGAAGGCGGGGACGGCTCGGAGACCCATCCTACGGGAACGAGGGGAACGGCGCCCGATTGGCCGGGGCGGCCGGGGCGGCCGGGGCCCGCAGCGGCTCGGACGAGAGTCGCTGAGCGGTCAAGCCCTGTTGCAGCAGGCTCATGTCCGGCGCCAACACGCCGCCCGGCCGGTTCTCGCGCGTGGCGAAGTCCCGCAGTTCCAGCACGGCCGGGCCCAGCAGCAGAATGTACACGGGCGGCGCCAGACACAGGGCCACCGGAAACAGCATGGCCACCGAGCGGCGATTGCCCCGTTCTTCGGCCCGCTGACGCTGGGTCGTTCTCATGCTGTCCGCATACTCCTGCAACGCGGTCCCCACGTTGCTGCCCAACCGCACGGACTGGGACGTGACCGCAGCCAACGACTTGACCTCCGGCGTGTCGATCCGCTCGGCAAACAGGTCCAACGCCCGTTCCATCGTATGCGTCTCGGAATGCCGCCGGATAATGTCAAATTCGGTCGCCAGATCGCGATGGGCCGAACGGATCTCGCCGGTCACGCGCTCAAAGGCCATCTGCAGCGACAAACCGCCGGTCATGCACATGTTCAGCATATCCAGTCCGTCCGGCAGCGCCCCTTGGATGTTGGTCACGCGGCGCCGCGCCTGGCCCTGCAGCACCAAGCGGGGCATGGCAAAGATCAAAATCGCGAAGACGATGCCGACGATCACGACCAGCAGGGTCACATCCTGCTGCGGGTCGTACACGGCAAAGGCTGTAAAGGCGACCAGCAGAGTCCACGCCAGCAACGCGACATTTCGCGTGGCCAGGAAATCCGCCAGGGCGTGCGGCGTGTAAAAGCCGGCTTGCCGCAGTTCGCGGCCGATCTGCTTCTTGGCCTGGCTGGAGATGGGCATCAAGGCCGCCATGACGTTCGTCATGATCCCGAACGCCGGCCGGCTCCGCCCGTCTTCCACGGCCCCTTCCTCTTCCGCGGATTGCGCGCGAAAAGACCCCGTCATAAACAACCGCCCCAGCAGCCAGATCACGGCGGCCAGGACCAGGAATGCACTCAAGGGCAAGGCGATGTCTTGCATAACGTCTCTTCCGTAGCCTGACTCTCCTAGCCGTGTGTTCTCTCACCGTCGGCACGGCTCGGAGAGCCATGTTACTCGGTCAGTACTCCGTGCGTATCAGCCGACTGATCCACATCAGGCCGACGATTTCCAGGATTACGGCGATCACCAACAGCATGTTCCCCAGCGGCAGGTCCAGCAACTTGCTGACATAATCGCGCTGGAACATGAACATGTACAGGAACAACAGCGGCCCGACCGTGGCGATCAACATGGCCGAAAACCGGCCGGCGGCGGTTACCGAGCGCATCTGCTGGCGATACACCATCCGGTCGCGAACCACACGGGCCATCCGTTCCAGTGTCAACGCCAGATTGCCGCCCGCTTGCCGGTGGACCGACAAGGTCGTGGCCAGAATGCGAACGTCCATCAGCGGCAGGCGGTGGACCAGCGACCGCATGGCGGCCGGCACGGAAAGTCCCATCTGCAGATGCCGGGCACAGCGGCGGAATTCGAGTCCCAACGGATCGGCGGCCCGCTGGCCGACCAGCGTGATCGACTGCTCCAGGCTCTCGCCCGCCCGCGTGGCCCGCGACATCAGGTCCAGCACGTCGGCCAATTGAGCTTGGACGTCCCGCAGCCGGCCGGCCCGCCGCAACGACAGGTACGGAACCGGGGCCGCCAGGCCGACGGCAAAGCCGACCAGCCCGGAAAACAGGTCGTCCGTCCACAGAAAGGCCGCCCCGCCGCACACCAGACCGCTCAAGACCAGGATCAAGGTGACCGTCAAGCCGTCCGCCGGCACGCCGCTTTCCACGACCAGTTTCTCGAACTTGTCGTCGATCGCTCCGACCAGCCCCGCGCGAGGAACCGCGTCGCGGGCCAGCGTCAATCGCCCCAAGCGAGGCGGGGCGCCGTCCGCCGACACCTCGACGGCTTCACTGCGGCGGAAGAACAGATCGCGCACCCCCAGGCACACCGCGGCAATCACGGATGCCAGGCACGCAAAGCTCACGATGGTCAAGAGGGTCAGGTCCACAGTTCCACTCGTCGTTCGGGTGATCGGTGTCCGGTGGTCAGTTGTCGGCCAGTTCCTGTTCCAAGGATCTGAATGACACGCGTGAACAAAAAGCGGGAAAGCGTCTCCTGATTCGTGTCATTCGTGTCATTCGTGGTTTCTCGGACCGTCTCTGACGTCCCTGTTTTGTTGCGGGCCGGAGCCCGCGTTAAGTTCACAACGGTCAGAACTTTTTCGCCTCGAACAAATCGTCGGGCATTTCCACGCCCGAGGCCTCCAGCCGCTCCAGGCACTTGGGGCGATACCCCGTGGCGTAGAACTGGCCGAACGCGACCCCGTCCTCGCCGACGCCGTGTTGCTCGAAGCCGAAAATCTCCTCCAAGTGGTAATCGCCGTCCCGGATGCCGACGATTTCCGACACGCGCATCACGCGGCGGATGCCGCCCTTCAAACGCGCCAGGTGCACCACCAGCCGGATGCCCGCGGCGATGTACTCGCGGACGACGTTGACCGGCAGTTCCAGGCCCGTCATGGCGACCATCATCTCCAGGCGGGACAACGCGTCCCGCGTGTCGTTGGCATGGATCGTGGTCAGCGAACCTTCGTGCCCCGTGTTCATCGCCTGCAGCATGTCCAACGCCTCGGCGCCGCGGACTTCGCCCACCAGGATGCGGTCGGGCCTCATGCGGAGCGAGTTCCGCACCAGGTCCCGCTGGTTGATCTCGCCCGAACCCTCGGTATTGGCAATCCGCGTTTCCAGCGAGACCACGTGCAGGTGCTGCAGCTTCAGTTCCGCCGAATCCTCGATCGTAATGATCCGCTCGCCCGGCGGTATGCACACGGACAGTGCGTTCAGCATCGTGGTCTTGCCGGACCCCGTGCCGCCGGAGATCAGGAAACTGAGCCGCGCATCGACGGCGCCGGACAGAAACTGGACGATCTCGGGCAAAACCGAACGGTTGCTCATCAGATCGTTCAGGTCCAGCGGCTTGTCGCCGAAACGTCGAATCGACAGCGTCGGACCGCGCAGCGACAGCGGCGGCACGACCGCGTTGATGCGCGAGCCGTCCGGCAGCCGCGCGTCGACCATCGGACACACTTCGTCGATGCGGCGGCCGATCCGGGCGACAATCCGCTGGATCACCCGCAGCACGTGCTGGTCGTCCGCAAAGATCACGTCCGTCAGTTCCAGTCGCCCGCGTCGCTCGACGTACACCTCATACGCATTGTTCACCAGGATGTCGCTCACGTCCGGGTCGGCCATCAGCGGTTCCAAGGGCCCCAGGCCGAAGACTTCGTCCAGCACTTCGGTCATCAGCCGCTGCTGGCCCGAACTGTCCAACTCGCCAGCCCGCTTGCGGCACAGATCGTCCGCGACGCTCCGCACCTCGGTGCCCAGGCGCTGACGGTCGACGGTCCCGACCAACGACAGATCCAGGGATTCCACCAGCTCCTCGTGGATGCTGGTCTTCAGCCGCTGAAAGGCATGCTCGTCCGGGTCCGGCCGAGTGCGTTTCGAGCGTGGAGCAGTGGGTGGGGTTGCGAGTATCATGGGTATCCTATGTGCTTCGCAAATTGTCTCCATGACCAAGTCCAGATCGCGCGGCCCAGTGGCCCAAAGTGCCGCTGGACGTTACTGATCGCGGCCGATATCCGACAGCAGCTTGCGCGGTCTCACACGCCTCGTCGTTGCCAGGTTGCTCGTGTCTGCGCCGGTCGGCTCGGCAGGCTTGACCGCCGCCGAATCGGACGGGGGATTTGCCGCCGCGCCGGCCTTTTTATCTAACAGGACGCTTACCGGGATCTGCGTGGTCACGGTTTGCAGACTTTCGGGTCCGGCCGACTCGCTGTCCGCCGCCTGGGTTGCCGGCTTTGGCTCGTTGCTGGGATTAGGTTGGATCGCCGGGGCCGACGCCTTGTCCGTGTCGGCTTCCGTATCCTGCTCGTCCGTCTGCTCCATGTCCATCTGCTCCACGTCCGCCTCTTCCTCGTCCAGCCCCTCCTCATCCTCTTTCTGATCATTGTTTTTCGAATCCTTCCGGACCGACGTCGCTCGTTCGGCGGCGCGCATCTGCAGCACGCCCGCCACGGGCAGGGCCAGGGCTGGCTGGGGCGTCGTGACCGCGCCGGCAAAGGCCACGGTCTCGGCGTCACCACCGCGGTAGATGGCCGTGACATGCCGGTTCTGGGACGGCAGGTTCAGCAGCCGGTCCAGGGTCTGAGGGATCGTGGCGGCGGCGACTTCGACGTCCTCCGCGTTGCGGATCGTCAGCGAGAACGAGCCGCGGCCTTCGGCGATCTTCAGCGCGTTGGCTTGGGCCGCGGTGACCGCCAGCGTGACCCGGTTTTCCAGGTTCGATCCGGGCGGGGCGCGGCGATCGGCCTCTTCCATCGCCAGCACTTGGACGCCTTCCAGCAGCGTGACCGTGGTCTCGGGGATTCCCGCCTTGTCGTCCGGCCGGGCGCGGAACACGACGTCCACGTACGAGCCGGGTCCGTCAAAGCCGCCCAGCGCGCCGGTGCCCTCGACCGGAATCGTCACGGCCCGCAACCCGGGCGTCAACTTTTCCGCGACCTTCGGCCCCGTGCCATCCGGATAAAAGAGCTCCGTCTGGAAGGCGTCGCCCTGCTTCAGGGGCGACTTCAAAATGCGGCCGACGATCTGGTTCGGGTCCGTCATGTACTGCTTCGGCAACTGGCCTTCTTTCCACCGTTTTTGAATCTCCTCCGGCATCAGCCGCAGCGCGGCGATGTGGCCGGTCACGATCTTTTCGCCCGGCTCGATGTCCATACTGGCCAACGGCACGAGCTCGGCCTGCGGCCCGGCCACCGGCGGCGGGGTGGGCTTCTCGGTCTGCAAGTACTTGCGGACACCATAGGCGCCCACAAGGCCGAACAAGACGGCAAAAATTCCAACGATGACTGTTCCAGGCGTTATGCGCGACACAATCGTTTCCTCCCGGCAGACCGCGATGACAAACCAACGGAGGGCGGAATCTCAGCCCACACCATACCACTCTATTTCGCAAACTCCCTGCGCCTAGCCTGTCCGCGAAAAAGTCTGCAGACAATTTGCCCGGCACCGGCAGCCTTCTGCGCAAAGACAGAAAAAAAGCCCGACCAGTTGTTCCGAGCGAACACCCTGGTCGGGCAACAACGTTCGAGACCGCAGGTCTAGTCCCTCTCGTCTGCGGCAGCTTGGGTCACGCTGATGTGGACGGCAGCTCCCGTGTTCGGGTCCACCTGCAGATCGTCACAGTAGTCGACCTGATCGTTCAGCATCGAGCCGCTGGTGCTCGAGGTGTGGCCGGTGATGCCACTGAACGAATAGCTCTGGTTGATCACCGCGAAAGCGATAGCGAGATCACCCAGTTCCTGGACGACTTGGTCGCGGACCGACACCAGGCCGACGATCATGCCCAGCACCAAGATGGTCGCGATCAACACCAATTCGGCCGACACGATGAAGCCAGCCTCGTCACTCCACAACTTCTTCATTGCACAATCTCCCATGCGAAAGTAAATTCGAAACCTCGAAACCACGGGGCGCAACCACAGCGTCCCACTCGACAGCTCTACACAACCCCAGTTGCCGGCAAGGGCGAATGACTCTTCTGTTATGCACTGCCTGTGCCGATTGGGAGGGATTTGGCGAAGGGAAAAGAAAATCCGGCGAGAGAATCGGAAAACACGGCGTTTTCCCGCGGTTTCTTACAATTCGTGCGTCGAGAGAAGACCGCGTTTTCAGCCTGCGCCGCAGGACCGCGGCGATCGGATTTGTATCGCCCGGTTAACAAGTAACGTTTCCTGTTAACCACTGGCAGCAGGCCAGGGCCAGATCACGCGGAGAAGTCGCACGGCCCGCACAACCGGACCCGATCCCCTGGGTTCCGACGCCGAATCGAGGCGCAGACCGTTGCCGGATGCGTGAGGCCAACTAGCGTTGAGTTCCAGGGCCCGCGTTACGCGCGGCGCAGATGCCTATGACTCGGCAAGACGCTGCCTCGAAAACCCGCTGGGATGGCTTCGTTCCGTTGCTGATGGCCGGAATGCTGCTGGTCAGCTGCGCGCTGACAAGCGCCCAGAAGCCGTTCTGGTTTGACGAGATCCTGACGTATTACTTCGTCACCGATCCGTCGCTGGAGCACATGCTGGCGGCCCAGGGGGACCTGATCAACGCCAGCCCGCCGCTGTATTTCCTGCTGGCCCGACTGTGGACGCAACAGTTTGGGACCACGGAGCTTGCCTTTCGACTGTTATCCTGCGCGGGATGCATCACGGGATGCTGCGCGATCTGGTGGGCGTTGCGCCGGACCTACGGTTCCGCTCCGGCGGCCGTGGCGTCGCTGGTGGTCCTGATGTCTTCCCGCCAGCTGCTCTTCAACAACGCCGAGGCTCGCTTTTACGGCGTGCTGTTCGCCGAGTTGGGGCTGGCCGTTGTCCTGTACGCGCGGCTGTGTCGGCAGACCAGGGCCGGCATCGGCACGCTGCTGGCCAATGCGGCCGTCCATGCGGCCTTGGTGACGACGCACTATTTCGGGCTGTTTTACAGCGGCATTTTTCTGGTTGCCAACCTGATATTCTATCGGAAGAATCCGCGAAAGCTCATCCCGCCTGCTGCATCGATCGCGTTTGGTTGGCTGTTCTTTTTGCCGTGCCTGCCGGCGTTTTTCGCCCATCGGCAACTTGGCGACGAGTATGGGTGGCTTGCTCTGCCGAGTGTCATGGACTTTGTCAACGTGTTCACGACGAACAGCGATCTGCTCGGTTTTTTTGCCTTGACAGTGGTGGGCTTGGAGATTTTGCGCGAGCGGTATACGGGGGCTGCGACGGATGGATGCCACGAGCCAGGATCTCTGCCGGAGGACGATGGCGGCCTTCGCGCGTTGTTGGTTCTGGCCCTCTGTCTGGCGTCACTTCCCGGAGGGATCTGGGTTTCTTCGCACTTCTCTGCGCCCGTGTTTCTGGAGCGGTATCTGTGGCCCGCGGTCGTCACGGCTTGGTGTCTTGTGATGAGCCACATGACGTGGCGGATCCTGACGGGATACGAGTTCTCGTCCAGGAAGGCGGGCAACGGGCGGCGGGCACGCCTGATGCCGTGCGTGCCCAGGACGGTGTTCGGGCTGCTGTGCCTTGTCTCGCTGATTGTGCCGCTCCAGACGCACTTGCACGCGCCGGCCGCGCTCCGCGAATTCCTGGAACGGTTTTCCGCCGTGCCGGCCGCTTTGCCGAACGGCCTGCCGGTGGTCTTCGACGATCCATTGACGTTCTTGGAGTGCAAGTTCTACCACGATCGCGACAACCGATACGTGGTCGTTCTGGACAGCGAGTCTGCCTTGAGCCCGCAGCAGCCACGAATCAAGGCCAGTCTGTTCGCGATCGCCTCGGCCCTCCAGCGGCAGTACTCGATCAATGCCCTGCCGGTTCGCGAGTTTGTCGACACGCATCCGAGCTTCGCGTTTGTCCCGACGGACCGTGTACTGTTCGACAAGTGGGTCAAGTCCCGCGCGGAGTTTGCGTGGGTGGGGCGGAAGAGTGGCCGCCAGCATTTCTACGTCGTTTCCCGGCAGACGAACGCGCCGCCGGGCGCCGAGCGGACCGAGTCCCTGACGCAGTCCGGGGCGCTGGAGCCGCCGCGTCCGGTTTTCTTCCATCGCTAACAGCGAGGTGTTCCACGCATGAAGGTTGCAGTCATCACAGGATCTGCGGGTTTGATCGGGGCCGAGGCGGTCGACTTTTGGGCCGCCCAGGGATTTCTCACCGTCGGCATCGACAACGATCTGCGGAGGTATTTTTTCGGGCCGGAAGCCTCCACGGCCTGGAGCCGGCGGCGGCTGGTCAAAACCGTGCCGGGGTACCGGCACTACAGCGTGGACATCCGCGACCGGAAGGCGATCTTGGGCATCTTCGCAGAGTACTCCAGCGACATCCGGTTCGTGCTGCACACGGCGGCTCAGCCCTCGCATGACTGGGCCGCGCGGGAACCCCTGACGGACTTCTCGGTCAACGCGGAGGGCACGCTGGTGCTGCTGGAGGCCACGCGCCGGCACTGTCCGGAGGCGGTGTTTGTTTTCACGTCGACGAACAAGGTCTACGGAGACGCCCCCAATCGGCTGCCGCTGGTGGAATTGGCGACGCGCTGGGAACTGGACCCCACGCATCCCTACGCGGAACGCGGCATCGACGAGTGTCTGTCCGTGGATCAGTGCAAACACTCCCTGTTCGGCGCCTCGAAACTGGCGGCGGATGTCCTGGTGCAGGAATACGGCCGCTACTTCGGCCTGAAGACCGGCGTCTTCCGCGGCGGCTGCCTGACCGGCGGCGGGCACTCCGGCACGGAATTGCACGGCTTCCTTTCCTACTTGATGCGGTGCTGCGTCGAAGGGCGGCCCTATACCGTGTTCGGCTATCGGGGCAAGCAGGTGCGGGACAACATCCATTCCGGGGACCTGGTGAACATGTTCTGGCACTTTTACCAGAACCCCCGCGTCGGCGAAGTCTACAACGCCGGCGGCAGCCGGCACAGCCATTGTTCCATGCTGGAAGCCATCGCGCTGTGCGAGGAGATCAGCGGCAACAAGCTGAACTGGAACTACACCGACACGAATCGGATCGGGGACCACATCTGGTATGTGAGCGACGTGAGCAAGTTCCGCAGCCACTATCCGGACTGGTCCTACCGTTACGATCTGCCCGCGACGCTGGCCCAGATCTGCCAAGGCTGGCGACAGCGTCGAGAGGCGGCTTCCCGACCGGGCGCCCAGGCGGCGTTCGTTCCGTCGGAGTGGACCGAGGGGTTCCCCGCGGTCAACCTGCAAGAGTCCCTGGTCGCCAGTTCCTGATGAGGGCCGGTCGTCATGCACTTCCGACGCATTGTCATCAGCGGCGGCGCCGGTTTCGTCGGCGCCAGTCTGGCGTTGGCCTTGAAAACCGCGTTTCCGGGGATCTCCGTGCTGGCCTTCGACAATCTGAAACGCCGGGGCAGCGAACTGAATCTGGCCCGGTTGCGGCAGCACGGCGTCGGCTTTCTGCACGGCGATGTGCGCTGTCCGGAAGATGTCGCTCAATGGCCGGCCTTCGATCTGGTGGTGGACTGTGCGGCCGAGCCTTCGGTCCAGGCGGGAATCCACGGCGACTCGCTGCCGGTCGTCGCGAACAACTTGGGAGGCACGATCCAGTGTCTGGAGGCAGCCAGGCGGCATCAGGCGGCAATCCTGTTGCTGAGCTCCAGCCGCGTTTATCCGATCGAGCGGCTGAACGCGCTGGCCTTTCGGGAAGACGCGACGCGGTTCGTCTGGACCGGCAGCGACCAGGTTCCGGGATTCTCGGCACGCGGGATTGCAGAGGACTTTCCGCTGGCCGGCCGCCGCTCGCTGTACGGCGCGACGAAGCTGGCCAGCGAACTGCTCGTGCAGGAATACGCCTGGATCTATCAAATCCCGGCGCTGATCGACCGTTGCGGGGTCCTGGCCGGCCCGTGGCAGATGGGCAAGGTGGACCAGGGGGTGGTGGCCCTGTGGGCGGCCCGGCACGTTTTTGGGCGGGAACTCACGTATTTCGGCTACGGCGGGTCGGGGAAGCAAGTGCGCGACCTGCTGCACATCGAGGACTTCTGCGACCTGGTGTGCCGTCAGTTGGAGCGACCTGCGGCCTGGGACGGCCGGGTCTACAACGTCGGCGGCGGGCAGGACGTCTCCGCCTCGCTGCGGGAACTGACCGAACTGTGCCGGACCTTGACGGGCGTGCAAGTTCCCGTTCGGGGCCGCGCCGAGGAGTCCCCGGCGGACATACGCATCTACCTGACCGACGCGCGGCGCGTCGCAACCGACTTCGGCTGGCAGCCGCAAAGATCCGTCGGCGACATCCTGACCGACACGCTCGCTTGGATTGCACGCTGCCAAAGCGAACTGCGTGAGTATTTGGCGTGAGGAGGAGCTATGACCCAGTTGACACTGTCCGTGGTCATTCCTGCCCACAACGAAGAAGCCAATCTGCCGGTTACGCTGGCCGAGTTGCAGGGCGCCCTAGACGCAGAGGGCGTGCCCTATGAGATCATCGTCGTGGACGACAACAGCACGGATGGCACGGCGGACGTGATCCGCGACGCCTGCGAAGGCGACGCGCGGATCCGCGGCGTGTTTCGCAGTCCGCCCAACGGCTTCGGCCGGGCGATCCGCGCTGGACTGGAGGCAGTCCGCGGCGACGCCGTGATCGTCTGTATGGCGGACCGCTCGGATCATCCCCAGGACGCCATCGCCTACTACCGAAAGCTGGCGGAGGGCTACGACTGTGTGTTCGGATCGCGGTTCGTCAAAGGCAGTTGCGTCCGAAACTATCCCCGGCTGAAACGGCTGGTCAACCGCGTGGTCAACAAGTTCATTCAGTGGATCTTCTGGTGCCCGTTCAACGACCTTACCAATGCGTTCAAAGCCTATCGCACGAACGTCTTGCGGGAATGCGGACCGTACCGGTCCAGCCACTTCAACATCACGATCGAGATGTCGTTGACCGCGTTGATTCGCCGCTATCGCATCGCGCAGATCCCGATCGGCTGGAGCGGACGCACCTCTGGTGTGTCGAAACTGCGGATAATCGAGATGGGACGGCGGTACCTGAGCACGCTCCTGAAGATGATGGCCGAGCGTTTTCTGATCGAGGACGACGTGCTCGCCGAGCGCGGTGCCTGGGAGCCCCGCCAAGAACCGCGGACGGTGCCGTGGAAGGCCGCCGTGCCCGTAGCAACGGACGCCAAAACAACTTCCCCGTTCCGGCCGAACCTGGCCGCAAGCCAGGGCACTCGCTGACTCGCAAGGTGAAGTCCGCACCGACTGTGCGAGGGCAGCGTCCTCTTCGCCACCACGCTGCTCGCCAGCGTGGAGCGGTGTTCAAGACCAGAGATGGCCACGAAGACATCGACTGCCTTCGCCACCACGCTGCTCGCCAGCGTGGAGCGGTGTTCACAACCAGAGATGGGCACGAAGACATCGGCTGCCTTCGCCACCACGCTGCTCGCCAGCGTGGAGCGGTGTTCAAGACCAGAGATGGCCACGAAGACATCGGCTACCTTCGCCACCACGCTGCTCGCCAGCGTGGAGCGGTGTTCACAACCAGAGATGGGCACGAAGACATCGGCTGCCTTCGCCACCACGCTGCTCGCCAGCGTGGAGCGGTGTTCACAACCAGAGATGGGCACGAAGACATCGGCT